>Ga0131853_10001496_pt1 | contig 41767 bp, 17 predicted proteins | sample TergutLab28metaG_FD_92764 | JGI IMG/M metagenome (GOLD analysis project Ga0131853, IMG submission 92764) | Labiotermes labralis P1 segment gut microbial communities from Petit-Saut dam, French Guiana - Lab288 P1 (version 2) (version 2) | ecosystem: Host-associated > Arthropoda: Insects >...
GCAGTACACACACAGTGCCTCTCAAGACTGTGCAGTACACTCACAGTGCCTCTCAAGACTGTGCAGTACACTCACAGTGCCTCTCAAGACTGTGCAGTACACTCACAGTGCCTCTCTAGACTGTGCAGTACACACACAGTGCCTCCTTAGACTGTGCAGTACACACACAGTGCCTCTCTAGACTGTGCCGTACACACACATTGCCTTTCTAGACTGTGCAGTACACACACAGTGCCTCTCTAGACTGTGCAGTAAACACACAGTGCCTCTCTAGACTGTGCCGTACACAAACAGTGCCTTTCTAGACTGTGCATTAAACACACGCACCACGGGCAAATATGCTGCCGTAACACCGACTACGTCCATATCAACGAACACGATAGAACCATTTCTGAAATTTTTATCCAAGCACAGTATAAAGCTCCCTGATGATGGATCCCTTGTGATCCGAAACATGTTGGAGGAATTTTAATTATTTTAAAACATTTTAAAATAATTCTAATTGTATTAACGAATTATATATTTGTGCATCTGTTGAATAATAAAGTGTTTTAACCGTCACTGATGCACGGTACACACGTGAAGATGTCACGGCTTATTTACCAAATAATAAGAATTTGTCACATAATGCAGTATTTAATGTGTCTATTAAATATAGAAATATTGTATCTGAATAGGCAATATGTGAAAAGAGAGGTAATGTAAATCATGTCTCCTCCATTTTATTCTTCCTGTGAACGAGGGGGCTAAACTGGATGGTCCATATTCGGGCAAGGGACAAGGCAGAGTGAATATAGAGCTATTGAGAAATATGAGCAAAGGGCACAAAACAAGCTAGTCACCAGGAACTGAAGGGCAAGGAAGTTTACAAGTAATAACGAGGGTTTCATTCTTTATTGCTGCTTGAATTAATTCTGTAGTGGAACGTCACGTAAGTACGAGTCAGTATATAAGGATAGATTTTGCTGTAGGCCTTCCATATTGAGAGCTGTAAGAGTAATAATAATAACAATAAATAAAGAATGACAAGGAACAAGAATATGTCAAGCATACACAATGCCCAAAATCCCCTTTCCCCCCCCCCAAAAAAAGAGAGAAGTGAAAAGATAGGAGTAAAAAAGATACAGATGCATGAAGACAAGTTGGTTTCCTCATGCATGTGACACATCTTTGGTGTTTTCAAGAAACGGGATATAAATCTATTGTTCGGGGCACTGGAGAGATATTCCTGCCCCACATTCAAGGAAGAGGCTATCAGACACAGGCTACCAACCAACATACAAATTCACTTCCAGGAAACTTCAGAATCCAAGACATGTGCTTCTATGATTTGCATGTGATATGTGACTTGGCTTGGCGGGTTCTGCTGGAGTGGAATGGCTCTAGGTTTTAATGCCTTTTTATAAGCTCATAATGTGAACACTCAGTGGAATGTCTTATTTATAGGAACTTCAGTCCTTAAATTTTATTTTCAATAATAATAATAATAATGTAGTTCTATTACTTTTATACTAAGAGTGTACTAAAGAGTTTAACTTTGGTTCGTGAAGGGTAAATACAAATGAATTAAAAAAAAATCTCTGCGTTTGACAAAAACCTTTGGCGATATGTAAAATATATCCTTCTTAGATAAAATGATGTATATATATATATATATATATATATATATTGAGGTATGTAGTTGACATACTGAACAATTAATTGAAACATTTTTCTAAACTGTGAATATTCAAGGAAAACGCAAGGAAATATAATTTTTGACTCTATAATCAGTGCAGTTCTGCTACCTTCTTAACAATCAGTTTTGTCTCTAAGAAATGCATATGAAAATAAACGAAATGTTTGATATCACACAAGAAGGAGTTTGAATATTACACTCCAATAAATTCAAGTAGAGTATCGATCTATATATTTTTTCCGAATGCGTTGTAACACAGACCGGTGGAATGCACTTCCAAAGGTAATATTACAGATATTAATATGTGATAATCTCACAAGTACTACGAAAATTACTATCACTGGTGAAGTCAATTTTCTGCTCTCTTAATTTTCAGTCCGTTCACGCAGAAAATCATAGAATTAATCTATGTTCTTTCCTGATCTCTCCTTTTTCCCCCATTTCATCCTCTTCTCCCTTCTTCTTCTTCTTCTTCATATTCATATTCATCTTCTTCGACCCTAGGGCTGGTTAGTATTTTCAGATATCTTCTTCTTTACTAATCGTGTTGTTACTTCCTGTACCTGTGTGAACTTCCTGTTCGTAATTTAACACTAGTGCCTATAAAATCAATAATTTGCTCTCTTTTGGGTTGTTTTAAAACCGTTTATGAATTTTAAGATGCCGATACTTCGGGCAGAATGAAATATCGCGGACTGGCACAGGGACAATACAAAGAGGGGTTTTTAAAATAAAATTTGCATCTTACGCATTGTTCCTTTACAGCACACCTGACTTCATCCAAAATTTCCATCTCGCCAGTCCAATTCATCTCGACTGACCATCTCAGTTTTCAGAAAAGACATACGAGAGATAAAAACATAATCGGAAGCTGAATAATAAAAGAAAACAGAGAATAGAAGAATGGCCTGTCATATATTTTTATTATAAACTTGTCGGCTTCCGCTAGATGTCACTTGTTTTCAAGCTACGGAAAGTTTCGCCTCTTGTATTCTGGATGGGGAAGAAGAAACGCTGATGTCTGTTGAATAGCTTCAAGTTTATCTGTCATTTATATTCGTAATAATAACAACTATAAAATTACAACACACGCACTTTTTTGACGGACTCTTAAACAGAGAAGTATCAACACTACAATATCACACATCACGTTGAAGTGAACTTCAAGCCGATTTACACTAAATGGTGAATTTAATTCACACCTGTGAAGATTACACACAAAGCCACATTTAAATAATTTGAAGCTTTAAAATACACAAAAAATGAAGTAAAATTTAATTAAGCTAAAATATTTCGCGTTTACATAGCAGTTCTGATATCAGTGCAGTCTAGAGAATCTCTTGATTACTTCCACTGTTTTATGGGGTAAAGTGGGGTTTTGTATGCGTAGTCAATTCTTGTTTTTAATTTATAGGAAAGGACAGGCATACTGTACTGCAAATATATGTTTTTTTACGAAATATATCCTAACTCAACATACGGAATTCCAGGAAATCTAGTTATGAATGTCATGTCATACGCTTTCACCAAACCTTTGCGTGTTTCAGTGTTGTACCATAAAAAAGCCAGATATTAGCAGTGTTAACTGCTGAGGTGGAAGGAACACTAAGAGACAAATAATATAGAGTACTGAATCTTTATGGTGTAACAGTGCACCGAGCTTTATGTTACCCATGCTTGGTCCATTACTTTCAGAATACGAACATTCTGTTAATTTTAAATAACTCTAAATATTTGTGAGTCTGGCGGTTATAAAATATAAAGTATTGGACTCGACACATGAAATGTTGTAACAAGATATACAAAAACCTGGATTGTTCCTACAGATTGGGTGCCAAATTTATTCTATACGTTAAAAACTATAAAGATGGAGGAACTGCGAGTGATTGACGGTTATACGTGACGTGCATTTTAGCGGGAATTTGTACAGTTTACAGAGAGAGGCAAAGTTTTCACAGTTCGCGCCATTAGGCGGGCCGTCAACTTGACACCGCGGAAGCTTTACCCCTCTCCAAAATATTACCGTTGCTTTTAAATAAGAGGATGAGTTGGTCCCAGGTCCAGCTGGGTTGTCATGGCACAGAGAAAATCATTTGATAGTAAAACTGTTTGCTAGTGGAAATTATGCACAGAAATGGAAAACTACATTATATAATTACGAATTGTTTTATAGTTTTTGCTATTGTCGTCACACATCCCTACACACGCCTACACAAAATAAATTATATATGTATAAACCCTCCCGATGGTGTCACTGGAATTTTCTTTGGCGTAAGCCTTCCCGTATCAATATGGTCCTGGTGTCGACTCAGCCTCTTAACAGAAATTAGTACCAGGAATATTTCCTGGGGGTAAAGGCGGCCGGGGCCTGGGGTTAACAACCTTAGCACCTTCACGTGTCGACTGTCTTCAAGTCCGGAAACTTCAACCTCCTGGGACCCTCTTGGCCAGAATAGGCCCGAACAGGAATTGTTTTACGTTTATGTATAAACACGCGCAGCTCTTTGTGTGTGTGTGTGTGTGTGTGTGTGGGTGGGTGGGTGAAAAACGTCATACTTTTAGAACCAAAAAGTTCCCCTATGTGCATCATACTAAGGAAAAGTATGTACATACGCTGCTTTGTTCTTTCTTCGTCTGTTATACGATAAAATCGCGGGACGGGATAGCGTAGTCGATGTAGCGACGGGCTGGACGGTCCGGTGATCGAATGCCGATGGGGGTGAGATTTTCCGTAGCCGTCCGGATTTTTCGTGGGGCAACCCAACCTCCTGTAAAATGGGTACCGGTTATCTTACACGGGGGTAAAGCGGCCAGGGCGTAACGTTCACCAACCACCTCCAAGTAATGCCAAGGTTAAAGAAGGAGTAAAGCTCTATATCTGCTAATCCTCGTGGGATTCATTGTCTGTTCTATGGTGGAATTTACCCCTGTTTATGGGGTAACACTTCAAGTAATATAAAGTTTTGTGACTAACATTTCTGTGTCTCACTGCAGTGAACAGCAAATTCACATATTTAATTCCCGATATCTTATCAAATAAGTAAACCGAAAATTTAAGAGTTTTTGGTAAGCAGTTTACATCGAGTTGGGATTTCATTACGCTGTTCTGATATTCACATGCTGCCATATTTGGGCTGGGAAATGGAATCGTAATGTTGAAAAGGTAAAATAAAATATGTATTCGCACACAAAAAATGTTGTACCATAATTTTAGTAGCAAGTCATGATACCAATATGACTGATTTGTTTCAACATAACCAACATGATACCCCCACACGACAGTAAACTCTTGACTCACACTACTGGCACCGTTAAGGCCAACTCAAGGCAAGACTTCGGGAAGGATCCGGCTAGAGTAAGGACACTGAAGAATGTGGTAGCAACTCAGGGAAGTTAATTCTGCTTCAAATATTTTCAAATCCTAAGAAGTAAGGACTTGACAGTAATCAGACTACTTTTGTGTCAAATGATCTTCCCAAACATACGCCAGCTCATTTAAGGGCCCCGCGACCTGACCGTGACGTGACCTTGACCGCTGATGTGTACAGGGGCATTTAAATAGAGAAGTGTAACATTGTCCATGACAGTCGACCCAACGTTCCATTACTATATCCACAGAAGTTTGTTGTTGAACGTTGTCTTGGGCTAATTCATCTCCAGTTTATACATCCACACTTCTTCAACCGAACCATTTTAATATTATCTTCTCATCTAAGGGTATGTCTCCCAAATGATCTCTTCCCTTAAAAGTTTCCGGGCACCATCTTTGTACGCTTTCCTCAGCTTCCGGTGTGTACTACATGTCCCGCCTATCTCATTTTTCTTGAGTTAATTTCCGTAATTGCACCAGGAGAGGTAAAGTTCATCCTTGAACAGGCCACGAAGACCCAGAGGGGGAGAAGAGGTATAGTTCAACTCTTTCTTTAACCTCAGAACTAGATGGCGTGGGTGGTCAAAGCCATGCCCCGGGTGCTTTACCCCGGGAAAGACCCGGTACCCATTGTATGGGTGGCTGGGTGGGTCCCAGGGCCAGTCTGGACGGGTGCGGAAAATCTCGCCCCACCGGCATTCGATCCCCGGACCGTTCAGCCTGTAGCGAGTTGCTATACCGGCTGAACTACCCGGCCCTCCAATTGTACCAGGTGAAGAGTAAAAATTATAATATGTGTAATTATGTAGTGCTTACCTAAAAAATACGTGCTTCTTTTATTACGCCGACGGGAGAACACAATACAATATCGAGTCATGAACAAAATTCGAAACCTCTGTTTCTAGAGTTAGGTTCCATGAAGGAATGTCTATTGTCTGTCTGTCAGTCTCTCTGTCTTTCCGCCTATTTCCCTGCCTTTCGCTTTGTTTATTGGTCCAATGTCAACGTTAGGTCAACACTGCAAACTTTCATTTTAAAATTCTGCCGCAAATGTCTCTGATGGCTCACGAAACTGTGACCACCGATCTTGACTAATATCCCATTGTAAATGAAAACCGTCGTCAACTTCCAGATGTGTGCGTGTCATCGTTCACCACTGACGTAGCGTCACTAATGGCGTCTCCAGACTGTCTCAGATATGACATAGACGTATCTCCACCCACAGCAATAACCTACAACATCTGCTACTCTCCTCCCCTGTGCTATGCTTTGTGTCTATGCGTAGACACACAGTATAAGTGACTAGGAATATTACACATCAGAAGAAATACTTGTGATATCACAGTTGTAATTATACGTTATTGCTTAGTTAAATATCTATCAAACTCTATGCAGTAAGACCCCACGAGCGGTAAGGAAAGCAGTCAAACTGAGTGTTATTTATTCCGCAATAAACACCACAGCTGCTTGGTAATTGTAATAAATTTGCCAACTACTACTACTACTTCTACTACTACTGCTACTACTACTGCTACTACTACTGTTACTACTACTATACTACTACTACTGCTACTACTACTGCTGCTACTACTACTACTGCTACTACTACTACTGCTACTACTACTACTGCTACTACTGCTGCTACTACTACTAATACTACTACTACTGCTATTACTACTACTACTGCTGCTACTACTACTGCTACTACTACTACTATTGCTGCTACTACTACTGCCGCTGCTGCTGCTACTACTACTACTGCTACTACTACTACTACTGCTGCTACTACTACTGCTACTACTACTACTACTGCTGCTACTACTATTGCTACTACTACTACTGCCGCTGCTGCTGCTACTACTACTACTGCTACTACTACTACTACTACTGATACACTACTACTACTGCTGCTGCTGCTATTACTACTACTACTATTACTACAGACTAAATTACGTTTTTCTGGCAGATTTATTAATACAAGTTAAAGAAAAACAATTAGTGTTAATACATGAGCTGCAGAACTGGATTGATCTGGAGTACTGTTATACGGTGGTGAGTAATACAGTTTGAACAGCTCCTGATTAATCCAGTAGGTTATCTGTGATTCTGCAGTTAACACAATGGATGAGCAACTGCATTTATTTGGAAGTCAACAACAAGAAACAGAGTACTGATGTACCGCTGCTTGGATTATAATGCTAAATAATTCAGCCTAACTAACTATAAGTCTACTGCCGGCAATTACTATTACTGTAATAAAAGTAACAATAGTAATAATAAAACAGTCAGTCGTTTAATGAATTTTACATTTGCTACCGAAATAGACCGATGTCGGTGGTTGCGCGGGATAAGGCGTGGATCTGCGGCCGCACGCTTCCTGGGATACGAGCCGATCACTGCTCCAGAGTAGTTCTACTAAGTGTGATGTGTCTGAGCGTGATCGAGGAACCTCACAAGAGATGCCTCATCCCACTAAGGCTGTCGATCTGTAATTAAATAAAACGTAATCCACATAAGGCCTGATTCGAAATAATGTTCTTCAGAAAATATGTTATATAATTACAAAATTCCTAATTAGTTCTCTAAAACACTAATTGTTTAAAACATGTATATTGGTCTTTTAATCGCAATATACAATCACTCCGTATTTTAAGGTTCTATTCCCAAAATATTACTTATAAAAATAATTTATACAATGGCTCCTGATTTCTATTTCCTATTTGACATTATTTGCCGGTCCCAGTGGCAGCGCGGGCTAAGGCGTAGGTCTGTGGCCGCTCGCTTGCTGGTATTGTGGGTTCGAATCCCACCGGGGTCATGGATATATGTTTCTTGTGAGTGTTGTGTGGTGTCACGTAGAGGTCTCTGCGACGGGCTGATTACTCTTCCAGAGGAGTCCTACTGACTGTGGTGCGTCGTTCAGTGTGATCTAGAAACCTCAAGAATGAGGATGCCCTGGCCCACTGAGGGCTGTTGCGCAAAAAAAAAGACATTATTTGCCTTTTTTATTCTGTTGGCAATTTGTTTTCTTTGTCGCTCTGTCGTTGAAACACATTTAAGAAGAGACGCACCAAACTCTACGAGAACAATACATTGACAGATCTCTTTTAGGCTGTTTTTAATGTTTTTCTCCTTACTTTCCTTATTTACTCATTTATTTGTCTTTCTTATATAGAAATAATCAATTTTCTCTTTTTTGGCTGAACGACGCAGCTGTTATGTGGATGAAACGTACATAATAAGGCCTCATTAGTATAATCTCATAATAAACACATTAGTACTGTAGCTCATATAGCAAAAAGAGTTCGATAATATTATTGAGAATTCACGAGCCTATATTATAGAGTAGACGCTGTGATCTAATTAGTGACCTGCAGGCTTTCTGATTCCTCGACCATCCTGTTTCCTCTAGCCGCAATCATTTATACATTCTTTTATCCCGTCTGACATATCTGAATGCTGCTCTCTCAGCCTAGCCCCACTTTGTATGTCCTAAAACCAAGAGAATCACTCATGCGGACACTGTCTCCCTCTTGTATTGAAATAGCCAGTAGACCACAGGAAAGAGCAAGCCAATTATGCAACCAAGCCACGTAGCATACGCGATTGCTTAGCCCAACGTGAAGACCACTACGGTCCTCCTCGTCACCAAAACCACCTCCTACTGTACCTCTTCCTCTCTTCATTCCCTCAATCCATCCATCTATCCACCTATTCCACTTCTCTGGTATAAATACCCTCCCTTTATCCGCTGCTCTCCCTCGTGGCATCTCGTAATGCAATGTCCTCACACCGTAAATCATGGCAGCCTTGCTGCATTTGAGGTATCCTCTCACTTCTGGCTTTATTGTTAGAATGAGCCGTAGGAAGAAAAAATTATACTGTGTTCTATATCATCACGTGGGAAAATCCTGCAATTATGGCTGTTGCATTGATTGGAATATATAATTAATATACCTGCCTTTGTAGTCCAACTTTAGTAAGTTCCATGGTTTTTATGCCATTCTTGTATGACACATGACAAGCGAATGCATGACGGAAGTAAATATAAACTACTCCTGCTGTATTCCATCTGCTATATCAATTAAGGGATATCGGTTAATTTTGTGTCATATAAACCTATAAGCAATACATTTTAACACTCGCGCTGTCATTCAGTACCTACTAATTAACTGCAAAACAAAAATGATAAAAAATCCCTGCACTCCTACAAAAATGATCAGAAACGCGAAGTAAATGTTTAATGTTATAATATACCGGGTGTTAAAAAGGGGTTAGATATTTTAAGTGTCTGTAATACTCACTTAAATGAGCACAAAAGTCCTAGTGAACATAAATCCCAACACTAAATAGGGTGAAGTTTGTGTCATTTCTAGAGCAGATGCTCTATGTGGTCCCCTTGCATGTCAACGCAACTTTTAATTCTTCATCGTAAAATAATTTTGGTGTTACTCGAATTCCCGACACTTATTTTCTACTCGTTGCTCTAACACTTCTACGTCATTGGCCGGATCTGAATACACTATTGTCTTTAGGTGTGTCTGCCACCGTCAAAAATCCAGAGGATTAAATTCAGGCGAACGTGTAGGCCAGCTGACTGGACCTCCAGTTCCAGTCCAATATCGATGGAAAGTCTGGTATAGGAGCTGTCTGACAATGAGAAGAAAATCTAATGGTGTCCCATCACGAATGAAACAAATGCGTTGTTGCTAATGAAGAGGCAAATCTTCCAAGATTTCTTGCAAATAATTAAACAACAGGACAGGCAATGTACTATAACGTAACTAGAGACGTGTTCTTGCAACCAGCGTTGCAGTAGAAAGCTATAAGTATTACATATTCTGAGCATATGTTTGTAGCCTTAGGTATCCAGCATACAATGCTCGTGCACCACATTTTCATCTATGGACTGTACAATATTTTTCTATATTATCTCATAAGTGGCATTATTTTCAAAAAATAAATTTTTTGAGCTTAAAATTTGTACGTGTATTCTGATTTCTCTAAAAACTTTGTCTGAAACATTTGTCACTCTAAGAAGTATTCCGCGAGATATCACCATAATAATACGCAGCTTTCAGTTTAAAGTACCCGCTATTTTTGTCGGATTGTAATCAAACTTATACTTTCTAAACAGATTTTTGAAAAATACTCCAATATCAAATTTCATGAAAAGTAATTTAATGGGAACAGAGTTGTTTCATGCGGGCCGACCGACTGACAGACAGACAGACAGACCGACAGACAGACCGGCAGACAGACAGACAGACAGACAAACAAACAAACAAATATGACGCAGCTAAAAGTCGCTTTTCGCAACTTTGCAAACGCGTCTAAAACCGTTGGCACGCTGCACTTGTTAGTCTGTTTAGTAGGACAAATGGTCCTAAGAGCTGATCTCCTAATATGCCTTTTCCGACAGTGACGGACGTCCATTGTTTATGTCTTGAGGTGACGGTAGTGTAGGTACATTCATCCACCAACATCTCAGCACGTGCTGTGTTACGACACGTGTTGCACGGCAGTTTGCTGTCCATTTAAGGGAGTACAAAACACACATTCTGTGTAGTTATTTGGTAGAAGTCGGTACAACTTCCAATGCGCACAGCAATCCGTGTACATCTCTGTTTCGTCACCATGCGACATTTATACTCATCAGTATACAAAGTGATATCTTTAGCACTTACTGGATTAATCACTACGCAGTGCCAACAAGTGATAGGAAAGATACGCCACATTCTTTCATTTTACAACCCGAACCTAATAAGCAAGTAAGACAACACATGCTTAGAGCCAGTTACATCCTTCTGTACTAGAGAGATGCGAGCAGTTATCACAGCAACCCAGCCGCTTGACCCCGGGGAAACCTCTCGATGGCCAGTGGCTATGAGCTGAGTGAAAACTAGAGCCTGTCTAGACGCGATGTTCAAGAGCAAAGCCGTCTCCCCTACTAGGAACAGAACCGCAGCTCTCTAATACTTTAACTCTTAGCCTAATCACTGTACTGACTGAGCTATTCGGTTCGTGTGATTACAATAAACAGCCCTAATATTACCTACCTATACGTTACCCTAACAAATCACGTAATTTAAAAAGAGTAAATATTTCTTTCTTTTTTGATAAAGGGATGAAACCATTGATTAACTTAAAGGTAGGAATACAGTTTCGTATTTACGAAGTGGAGCAAGCGTCTGTTAATCCACGGCGCTTTACTAAGTATGAGAATGAATTAAACCGATTTTGGATAATAGGAAAAAGCTTGTCTGTCTTTTTGCACCAAGTTATAGAGGTTAGGAGGCCACGTGAGTTCAGCGTTCCACGTGTTCTTACCTATTTCCGATATTATTGTTATGGAACAGTTAGATTCAAGATACTGCCACTTTTACCCTTTTGCGATAGACTCCGTTGTGCCCTAACTGCTATATAAGAAAGTCAGTGGGCACTAGAGACGATTAAGAAAAACTTTAACAGTGATTAAATTCAATAACTAAACCCAGAAGTCCAGTTCAGGGCAGTTTACATTTTGGAGTTATTGCCATATATGGTATAGTAAGTTTTAACTGTGTATAAAGTACTTTAGTCCCTATAACGACCTTTATTATTAGAGACCAGTAGAGATTTTTCTGAAATTTCCAAGTTCTAAAAATATCTTCCTTCAATTGTATTGATTTTATGAGCAATGCAAATATTTGAGGGATGCAATATATTTCTGTACTGTGTCACTTTTATGATCATATTATTTGCTTTTTATTAAATTTATCATTGCGGATATGTTGAATTAAAGCTTAATGTACAAACTTATGTAAAAAGGAAGGAAACATGCTGCAACTTCCCAGCAAGTGGTGTCTTCGTCACTGACAGTGTAGCTCTTTCGGCTATAAATCGTCATTCATGTTGGTGAAAGTTTTAAGCTACGAGCAATACACAGTACTCTACAGAAGATTGCTAAAATCGTACAAGCTTCAAGTTAATTATTCTTCGAACCCCCTTTTTCGGCTACAATAACAAACTCTCCCCACATACGTTCACAATACCAATTACTTTTTCTCCGAATGGCAGAATGTCACTAAGCCATGTAATAAATCTTTCGAAAGTATTCCAAAATCTGAATACCTTGAAGATCTTCAGATGCCGGACAGCTGGCTAGAAGTCAGTATTCGGAAGTTCCTGCGACCGGCCATCTCAATACAGATTTTTCTTGGTTTCCTTGTGTCTATAAGCAAATGTTGAGATGGTTCCCAAGATTCCAAGTTGCCACTACATGCTTCTCATGTAGCCCTTCCAACTTAAATGTAGTAGTGAACAATTTCATGTTTTGTTTACATGTAAAAAACCACTGCCACCGGGCGACAACCCAATTGCAGTTAATAAATATTATTATTATAAAATTATGCAACAAACAAAAATTAATATTAAGTGCACAAAGCCGTTATGATTAGATTAGGGTAAAAAAATTACTGCTATCATTAAATTTAGAATCCTTTATCTTCTGGATCTCTACTTGTAAAGATAAATATTAATAATACAATTTTACCTTTTTAAATATGGACTCGAATCTTGACTTTATAGTCTAATGAAAGCATGTAGACATTGTTCTTGAACAAAGTATTGCTGACAGTTTCCGAACAGGAGTGAAAGTAATAAAATGAGAAAAACACTTGGTATGAATCCTTAAAACATACGTTTACTCAATTATCACTACACTTTTCATGTCAAAGTGAATAGAAGGGGTGAGAAATGCAGTATATGTGAAAGACATCAAGAATGCACGCAAAAGCTTAGAAAAACTTAGACACCTTGAACGACATAAGCATATGTGGAAGGATATCATTTAAATTGTCGTTAAAAACAGCGTCTGGGAGAGAGTGGAATGGATAGAACTGGCTGATGATATGGACCAAATACAGGATTTTGTGAAGAAGGAAAACAAAAGAGCTTTCCGATCCCATAATTAACAAACAAACTAACTAAATAACTGAATTACTGACTTACTAAATGACAAAGTAACTAACTAACTACACGGAACAGAGGCTTTCTTGAGAAGTTAAAATTTTATGGAAACTGAAGGTTCATTACCGCATTCACAAGAGTCCGCAACCTGTCCCTGTACTGATCCAGCTCAATTCAGTCCATGCCCCCATCCCACTTCTTGAAGATTCATTTCAGTATTATCTTTCCATCTATGCCTGTCTTTTCTAAGTGCCTTCTTTCCTTCAGATTTCCTCATCGAAACCCCTGTATGCATATCTTTATTCCCCCATACGCGCTAAATGGCCTGACCATTTCATTCTTCTTGGCTTGATCACCCGATCACCCGGACAATATTTGGTGAGGCGTACAGATCATTAAGTTCCTCGTTATGTAGTCTCCGTTATTCTGATCCTCTCAATAGGGAAAAATTTTTTTCACCAGCTGAGCGACTAGGTTTTCTAAATATTCATGGAATTAGCATAACGACATATATAGACAAAAAGAAAGTATACAAGTTGACGTGAAAGGTCGTTGATTGTAATACTGCTGCATAGCCGAGCGCAGAACTGCTGTTACATGCACCGGCGAAAATGGAAAAATTTCAACATTTCACTTTGAAATAAATGGAAAGTCTTCATAAATATAAATTCTATACATTTCTGCCAGTTACGATGGCAGAGCAATAATGCACCAGTAAGTGACATAACACTGAATTGTGACAACACTGTGTTTGTTTTCAGAAAAACAACCGACCTATTTCCTTTGAGATTCTTTTCTTTCTTATATCTTACAAGAAAGAAAATAAGTTATATGGATGATGATTTCATATCCCAGTAGACTTATTGTGTACGTATATCGACCATCTTCTACACAGCAGAAAGCGTCCGGACTTTCATTCATCACTTAACACAGAGGAAGGTTTCAATGGAAGGAAGAGAGTGCCTTAAACCAGGGATTTAACAAATAATGGCGTAGGGTAGCATAAAAATCTGAGCACATAGTTCTCCGAGTTAGTTAGGAACCCAGTGCATACATCTCTGATAGAGGAAGGTATTTCTTCTGTATCAATTTTAGACATTATTTATTATTTTTCTTATATTTCCTACTATTCTTATTTAGATACTGGAAATAACTTTCTGAAAGTTAGATTTTATCCAGCAGATATCTCCTTCGAGGTCTTCAACAAACCACCAGATGCCAACTCCTGTTGTAACTTACATCTTTCTATTCTACACTCCGTCCCAATACTGTAGTTAAAATCCCTTGAAATGAGTCCGATACAAAAAAAACTGAAATCATCACTACTAAAACAATTTTCTTCATTAGATGGATTGTTTACTTGCTTATGGAAAAAAGTAATTACCCTACAGCCTGTCCGAGAAATAGACAATTCGGTCTTCAGTTGTTCTGTAGGTCTTTGTTGTTCACTTAGGCTATTGCCAAAGTTCTCTAAAATAATTTCTGGAAATAAACCGTCTTTAATTTATGTTTCCTTACTGCATTTTCACTGCAGATAGTTTCATAACAAGTAAGTAATAAATAGCATTCTAAGGAATTCATCTGCCTGCATTCCATCCACAATCATCATCATCATCAGCAGCAGCAGCAGCGGCAGTGTTATTATCCTTAAGAATTTAGGTTTTGGCATAAAATTCTACTCCTAGATCTTCCAACTGCAACCAATATTTTCATCATTGGTTTGCTTTTTCCGGATACATTCCGGTGCTACTCAGCATTCCCTTTGTCTTCATTCTGTTTGTATTGCAGTCAATTCCTTTGGAATTCTTCAATTCCTGTGATGAAATTTTGGACATTTATCTTTCCTGTTTTGTCTGTAATTTTTTGACGATATACTATCTAGACAGATTCGCTCGATGTCAAAACAGTAAGATTGGTTTGACGTGGATGAATTGTTACAAAGAATTTTATTTTTGGATACTTTCACAGAAATGAATATTTAAAGTGGAATTCCAATCTAGAAGAACTTAGAAGTTTCCACAGCCGTATGAAGACCGACGGTTTCCTAAAACGTATATAAAGCACCCTTTCAAACCTCACAGAGAACGTAGTACATCATCATGTCGAAGACCAACCTTTTAATACCTTTCATGGCAGCAATCGATGATTAAGTTAAGACTTTCATGCAACAAACAAACACGCCGAATTTAAAAAATGCATATTTTTTTCGTTAAAGCACTTTGGGATTGCAGTACTTCCTGTCTTGTAAAGTGTCAATTCACAGAGTCGCAATTTGTTCTTGCTGTCACACGTTCTGTACTTATCATACCAAAAGGACGAGAGGGAAAGGGCAAGAGAATGCACGCAGGTTCCTTAGCCTGAATGAATGATTAAGGGACTTAGACATATTTAGGGCTAAAATACAGTAAGCTATGAGAAAATAGTAATGTGTTTAAGGTAGGTTAAAGTGGCAGGCTGTAATGATTAAGGAAATTGATGCATGAAAGAAATAAAATTTTGGAATAGATAGGCGACTATTAGCTTCTCAATACGATTTTCTTTCCACGGAGATGATTAAATACCAGCGTTGAGCAAAGTCAGTAAATGACCGAAATTGTAATCTGCATCCGAATTACTTATATTATTTTCATTGGGACTGATTTTGGAATTACAAATATTATTAAAATTTAAAAATTTTTGTAAATCCCTAGTTTGTTAGTAAATTCCGGGGAATCTGTATAAATAAATCCTTATATCCACAGAGGCATTCGTTCCCTTTTAGGAGAATGTGTTACAAACCTATATTATTTTACTTAAAAACTGTGCAAATAAGCGAACACTTCAAATACTGACAAAGAAAAACACGATAAAATTAAAACGCAAACTGAAACTTAATGTTGGACTTGTGGGTTTAATTATATAAACCTTTTTTGATTGAAGCACTTTAGATTAGAAGGTGGAAGCAGAATGTTTACCCAAAATGTTGGTAAACATAGAGTAGGCTAAAAGATGTCGCGTAACAGGAGTCCACAATATACACTGTTAACTCTGTAAGATCCTGCTAAAACAGTAATACATTCTTTTGAACATACATGCCCATATCAGGTTCAGGAGGAAGACTTAGCTACGTGGAGGCAATTACCCACATGTGTACAATTTTGTTACGAGCGATTTCAAACGTTAACGCTGTAACACGTCTGAAGTAATCTCCACTGTTTCAAGCTGCGTAGAAATACGGAAGATGAATAAGGGAATAGGGGAATTATTTTAATAAGGAACACGGTTAAGTCTTTCGAGGTGCGATGATATGTAGCCACATTATCTAGTGGCCTGTGTGCGAGGGAAGCAAAGTGTATAGTGAACTGTCTCCAGCACTTCGTCTCTCAGGCATGGTCATATGGCTCTTCTTCCCAATGCAATCAATATAACTTGTACGATCAGAAACGGACACTAGGGATGACAAAGAACAGAAGATGGCTTCATTTATATTGTTGCAGCGACGCTGAATTGAGTGATGCTATCTTGTTTTCTCGTCCCGAGAGACTTCGCCTTTCTCAGTGTCTCCTGTTATAACATCAACAATAACAGAAGTTTTTTCTTCTTCTCTCTTACAGTATGTCTAAGAAACGTCTTCTTAGTGCTGCAGATTTGTGGATTAAAAAAGAAGACATCGAAGCAAAATAAATTACTCGTTCTGTATGAATGTCATAGTAAAGTTATTTCTTCTTCTTCTTCTTCTTCTTCTTCAGGCGCTGGACCTCTTTTAATTGAAGGTTTTGGCCTTCTCAACGACATCCTTACACTTTGTTTTATCCTGGACACAGGTTAACCAATTTTTTATCTTCATTTGACCAAGGTCCTGTATGATGATGTCCTCCCATCTATATTTGGGTCTTTCTCTTGGTCTCGTGGTTAAGGGATTCCATTTAAATATCTTTTTAGCTGCTCTGGCTTCAGGCATTCTTTCTATATGGCCGAACCAGCTTAGTCTCTGGGCTTTAATGTAGTTGACTATATTTTCGTGCTTTATCAGTTTGTCCAATTCTTCATTGCTTTTAATCCTCCATGTTTGATTTTCCTTCGTATGCCCAAATATTCCTCTTAAGATTTTCCTTTAAAAGACTAGCAGTTTCTGAATCATATTTCCTTTCAGCACCCATGTTTCTGATGCGCAGGTCACTATTGGTCTTATTACTATTCTATATAATTTTAATTTCGAAATTTTAGTGACTAATCTGCTTTTGAAGAACTTTAGATTTACATAGTATGCCTTTATACCAAGAGCTATCCTTTCCTTAACCAGTAAAGTTACTAATTATGTTTTATCCAGTTTAACAAACAATTTCTTGAACATATTCTTACTTACTTGAGAGCGATGTTTCACTTCTTCTTGAAGACTGAAAGGGATTCTTCGAAAACTCGACAACACAACACAACGTTCTACAGATATATGGTCTAACCGAATATTCCAAACAATAGCAACGGTCGAAATCGAATTTCTCCATTGCTTATGGCCTTTCACTCCAAATACCTGCTGCCGTATGGCCATTTCATCTTGCAGCTGGGAGGTCAGGTTCTCCGAAACGTGGGAAATCCAAACCTTCCATTTATGTCCGCATTAGATACAAAATTTTACTTCCGCTGGCAGCTCTAACGATTGTAAGTACGCAGGTCATCAGGCAACGAAAGGAAACATTGTGAGTTGCTAAACATTGTACAGCCATACAACAGAGTGCCTCAAAATAAAAGAGATATCCAACTCTAAAATTATTGAGTCATTTGCGAAAACTGTTTAATACACAAGAGTTTAATCAAAAGACATGAAAAAGGCAGTCGATAAATAACAGCCCGTCTAGCCCATAGCTTGCAGAAGTAGTGAAATGTATAGCGTGGAATGTAGGATTAAGATATTTTGCTTTTGTTAGCCAAATTGTTTGGTACTACGTTATTTTTTGACTGATTACGTGACTGTTTGATAAAACTTTACAGAATATATCAACAATAGGAGATTGACTGGTAGTTTGCTTGTGAATTATTAACGGGGAAGAATGTGGAAGGAAATAATTGCAGCCTATTTTATTTATCCATTACAACTTTTTCATCTAAAAATATGTAAATCACAAATGTAGGTAGTAAATTTTTATGACAAGCTTCTACAGGCGCTTGCAAAAGTCGGCTGAGCAAAGCGACTACCGGAGTCGTAGTTGTCTGCCAGTCGGTCTGTCCGGATGGAAGAGCGTGACTCTCATCGTACAAATGTTCATGAAATTTTAATATCTGGTATTTTGGTACTTTCTTATAGGATTTAACGATATAATCTGATTTTATATTCGTGTTTCCGTGCATCGTAACTCTAAATTAATAAAATCCAACCAGATGCAACAGTATGCAGATATTTATTTACTGCAAAGTCACTCTACACGTTTCGGGTGTTTATCGCACCCATCATCAGGAGTACATAAAAATGTAACTGCAGTCTCTGGTAGGGGTAACCAAATATTTGGCTACGTTGGATGAAGGTTGTCGCCCAGATATTATGATCTGTACCAGAAGCTGCAGTCACAGTTTTATGTACTTATGATGGGTGCGATAGACACCCGAAACATGTAGAGTTATTTTGCAGTAAATAATTATCTGCATACTGTTGCATTTTGTTGGATTTCATTAACTTAATTTTATTTTAGTTAAAGTCAGAAACAAAGTGATCGACACTTTACACGAAGGCATTCATACATCTATGTGAATGTTAATAAAAATCCAACCAGATGCAACAGTATGCAGATATTTATTTACTACAAAGTCACTCTACATGTTTCGGGTGTCACAGCACCCTCATCAGGAGTACTAAAAACTGTAAACGCAGCCTTCGGTACAAGTCAAAATATCAGTACAGCTAGGGAAGCAGTTGTACCAGTATTATGACTTGTACCGGAGGTTGCGGTTACAGTTTTTAGTACTCCTGATGATGGGTGCTGTGACACCCGAAACATGTAGAGTGACTTTGCAGTAAATAAATATCTACATAATGTTGTATCTGGTTGGATTTTTATTAATATTGAATTAAGATGCACGGAACCATGAGTTTAAAAATCAATGTGAATGGTTTATGAATTGCGAGCGAGTTCTCTGTGACACAAACTATATTCTCTGATAGATACGAGCTGAGGCAAAGAAACATAGATTATCTATTTATAACAATCGCGCATGATCAGCTCTAAATCTTGTCAAAATGAAGAAAATACAAGAACAATAAAGAGACTGGAAATTCCGGAAATGTTATCTTGTGCGAACTCTTCCTAACTTCTTCTGATATGCTACTCATACTGTGCCTATACTGACATTCATTTGATCAACCAAATAATACTATTAACGAATACAATAAGATATAAATCTTAAAAAATCGTAATTTGTATTTTGTTCTTTTTATTTTATTTATTGAGTGCATTCTTTGATTTAAAGCGTGACCTCCTAACTTGTTTCATTATAAGGTGCACTGCATTCAACTTGCTGATCCTGGCGACCAATTTTCAAATCCTGTGTACACAGCAACGGAAAGTTTGATTCCGTAAAAGGCAGGTAATTCCTTGACCAGCTGCCCATAGTTATCTCTTCTTCAAACTCCTACTGCATGGAGGAGATTCGTAGTTCTTGGGTTACACGTCACATATTACGCTACTGTGCCTATGTTACGGGCAACAATGCAGCAGCAACAGAAATGAAAGCTGCCTACTTGGTTACAGAGATCCACCGCTTCAGTTATGGCGGAAAACTGTGCTTAGTTGAGTTTCTCTTTCAACTAGCTGCCTGGAACAAACAAATAATTGCCATATTGTACTCCGTGGGGACACATACTAAGACGAAGAAGAAGAGGGGATAGCTTCAAGCAGAGTGCACGGATTAGCGACATGAATTGTGCAATACAGCAAAGGTGAGGTTCTGTACAGTCTTCGTAAGAAGTTGGTTTTCCGGCAAACATAACATGGGGGTTTTAAAGCGTCAGCACTGGTAATGACTAACGTGACACCAAACTAAATATCTCAGCGGACCTCACAGATTTTACAAATTTAACTACCTGACTCAGTATCGAAATACTACTAACAAAGTACCCAAAATAACTAATGAACGGACTAAAAGATAAATTAACTAATAAGTGTTAAAAATGTAAATACGTAAGTAAGTAAGTAAGTAAGTAAATCTGAAGTTCAACGCTCGTAAGAGGGCAATAGCTGCTGAACTGGTCAAAAAATTTCCGATGTGATTGACACCCACGCAATTACTACCCTGTTATACAAAAGACAGACACTGGAAATATCTTGGTTTGAATGAATCCAGTATACAAACTCACTCCCTACGTATATAATACCCATCTCTACATACGTTTCCCAAATTGTCTCTTTTCTAATGTCTTTTGACTACAACTGTGTGAGCATTTTTCATCTCACTCAATTCGCTAAATGTCCCATCAATATCATATTCAGTATGGTCGAGAGATTGCACTACACTTTTGATTGGGACTGCAATTTTCAGTACTGCGGCGACATTAGCGCGTATAAAAGCGGTACTTTGACCTTCACCAGATAATCAGTGACATATGTGATCGCTGTATATTTTCTGATCACTTATTTGAACACTTCAACAGTGCCTAAAGTGTCACTCTTGCCAATTCCGTAATAATTCTAAGTGCTTGATTATGAAATATATGTCATTCCTTATACTCGTCCACGCGGTATAGCCCGACGCGAGGAGGTAGACGTCAGTATGGGCTGGAAGGGTGATTTATAAACAATAATTACGGCTGAATATCAGTGCTAAAGAACCGTAACTCAAAAATATAGATATCTCAGCCACCTGTTTGTGATGGAGGATTGGTGTCTTAATCAGCTGTGTGTAATACAGGGCAGGTGATCCAATCAGATCCTAGTACTACAGGATAAGTGTTACGTGCAGCAGTTTGAAAAACAAAATGTATGTCTCAGAAGTTTATAATGCAGTAAAATGCCTCAACCAGATATATGAGTAATGTAGGATATAGCCTACGTAAGTCACTGCAGCAGTTTATAATACGGAACAGCTGATGGAGTCCAATGTTTGTAACACTGGAAACATATCTCAGTCAGCTCTTCGTAACACAGGGCAGATATCTCAGTCAGCTGTTTGTAATATAGGACATATATTTCAGTTAGCTGTTCTTAATACACGATAGATATCTCAGTTAGCTTTTTGTAACACAGGGCGGATATCTCAGTCAGCTGTTTGTAATAAAGGACAGATATCTCAGTCAGGTCTTCGTAACACAGGACAGATATTTCAATTAGCTGTTTGTTGTACAGGACATATAGTCCAGTCAGCTGTTTGTAATACAGGACAGATATCTCAGTCAGCTCTTTGTAAAACAGGACGGATACCTCAGTCACCTTTTTGTAACACAGGATAGATGCTCCTCTCGGCTTTTGGTAATACAGGACAGTTATTCCAGTCAGCTGTTTGTAATTCACAATTTATGGCACTGTCAGCTGTTTGTGATACAAAACAAATGCCTCAGTCAGCTGTGTGTAATACAGAACTTACCTCCCAGTCAGATGTTTGTAGTACACGACACATGTCTCAGATGTTTGCTTTGCGTAGAAGGCAGCGTATGTGAACCTCGTATGAGTCTGATGTGCGGTGTCTGATGTGCAGTGTCTCTCGGAGATATTGCGTTTTACTAATCTGTTCAAAGTTTTCATTAAATGTGTTTACTGGACGAACACTGCTGCCGTATGGATTTAATCAACTGGAAAATAGAGTCGTATTATCGTCGTTATAATATTTATTATTTATATTCTTGAATTAGAATATTAAGGTACATATTGTTTATTTAATCATCCAGCTGTGTCATGTAATCTGCCTGACCAAACACCGACATTCCTACAGTCAGCACACACTGAGATTATCATGCATCTGACATTTTCAGTGGAAGGAAAGTAATTAATACAACTTTTAACAGAAACGAGGTGTTGTAACACGGAATTTATCTATAGAGTACACACAAATTCAATTGCCTCTCCACAGCAAATACAATGTATCCCTTGTACAAGAGACTTGTAAATACTACTTTGGGGAAAAGCACTCTTTTAGAATCTACCAGCGCATATATATACACACATATAAATGTATAAACACAAGACTTTTTCTGTTAAAAGAGTGATGTCTATTGCAACGACTGCGCTTTGTATGGGTAGCATAATATATAGTTTATGACATGACCTTCATTATAATGTTATACAAAGTCATGTGTAGGGACCTGACTAACAGCCCACAATCTTCAAGTACTTCATGGCTGCTTCCTCTCCACTTCGTTATTAATCACCACAATACTGCCCAGGAAATATAGCTACCAGACAACCAACTAGACAGCCGGAGTTTGATTCTCGGCTGAAGCAATCATTTTTCTTTTTGACAGAGACCAGCAATAAATCCCACCCAGATTTCTAACCAACCAGACACTGAGGCCTTTCCTTTGAGGATACAGGGGACTCGGTAAGGCTTAAACTCACACCAGTTATATGCTGAGGTTACTAAGGGGTGGGGCTGTAAGTACGTCACTCCATACGCCTTAATTACGTAATAAATAATTAGTAGGGACCACTTTCATTTATGTAATAATTACGTCACATTCCAACAAAGACTGAAGTTCACACCGCATCTTTACTATTTTTAAAAATATTCGATCGTAATCCAGTTAAATGTAATAAATAAATTCCTTTCTATTTGCACCCAACCTCTTTTGACCCTGACCAAAAACATGAAAGCACACGATGAATGCAAGTGCAACAATTTATTGTGAGAGTTCAGCTATAACAATAGTTAATGCAGAACTTAAGTGAATATATTAACATTCAATAACATAGGTATACTTACGTTATGATCCGTTTCAAGTAGCGTTTACCCCTTCTTACATACATCACGCAAACAAACACAACCTGGCCGACGACATGGCAACCAAAACGATGCAGGAAATAACGCAAGAATTGAATCCCAAGTCAACATATAATCCCAACACAGGGGTTCTTTGGTGGGCCGAAACCGACTTCTGAAAACCAGGCCAAGACGACAATTTGAAGATGTTCCCACTTCGACAACGCACACCAGAATCCGCTTCACGCTTAGACCGGAAGTTTCAAAGAAAGGAAAGTAGGAGAGGGAGAAGGAAAGTGAATGGAACTTCGAAAACCCTTTCGATGACGTCAGTCCAATAATACCGACAGAACACGGCACACGATCTTTATCTCTTCAATTGTAACTGAAATTCGTACTTGTAAATAAGCATCCAAGGGCTGGATACAATGAAAGGGAAATTTACTTTTGAGCGTAGATGTACATTAATACGCTTGTGTTATAAACTTCCTCTGCGTAATAAAACTTACTTCCGGAATAAAATCACACAAAGTTTCGTCATAATATGACTCTTTTGTTGTGTATTGTAATGTTGGAAATGTCTGAGGCCTTTATGGATTTGCTTGCAGAATTCCCGTCCCCCTGCCTTCTCCTTCAAAAGAACTGCGGTGGCGGTTGGCGGCTTCTTGATGTTAGCCTTGTTCAGCGCCTATCACAAAGATGCGTCGCCGGTAACGTTATCTCCTGAGTTACAGGCAACACCAAAATACGCCGGCTACGTGCACTTCTATAAACCTGTCGAAATGTGTGTTTCATTTACAACACACGACCCCACAGCTCAGTATTACAAGGCTGATCGCATTAATGAACAAGTAATCGTAAGATACAACAATTAATTTCTTTATATTACTTCATTCTGACATGATTCGATCCCAAAACCATTCTAAAGGGAAATACAATACAGCATCTTGCTGTAGAAATTAAATTTTAAAATTTCATCAATGGTTCTTCTCATAACTGAACTTTGTCATTGGTTACAACTACATAATACATTATTACGGGTCTGTCTACCCTTTTGATCTTTCCCTGAATATAAAATCCGTAAAAATATCTTCTCTGAGAGCCCTGTGTTATGTACAATTATATTAAAAGTATGCTTTTGGGGATGGTCCAATGAGAGAAACACTTATTAATTAAATACTTTATTGCACTTACTTTATGTCTGTACTGATTATTTCAAAGAAAACTTCACTTACAACTTGAAAGTGCTGTGTACAGTTTTAAAATCCCTTGCTTTAATATGAAAAGTTAGTCGGATAAACTGGAAGTAAGAAATCACTTGAAAATTTTATGCGTAAAACAGAAAAAGATGTTGAAATATATCTTACATAATCTATATTTGTTATATACAATGACGTGTCAGTCAAACATAAAATTTTTTATTTTATTTTATTATGTTTATTATCGTATTAGGGCTACATGTTTCGATTCTTACAGAATCATATTCTGGCCCTTCTAAGAAGAAGACGATTCTGTATGAATCGAAACATGTACCCATAGTACAATAATAAACATAATAAAATAAAAGTTTTGTTGTGTTTGATTGACACATCATTGTATATTTTATATATGTGTTAAACACTTCGGGATGGCAAACATTAAATTTAAAACTATCTTCATTATCTTTATCGTTGTACCGTGCATTCTGCAGTTTATTTAATTAATACATCAACAAATGCACATACATTTATTTAACGATCTAATATTCACATTAAAACACTTAAAACGCTCCTACATGTTTCGATCATACGATCATCCTCAGGGAGCATACTTTGTTCCTTGCTAAAGTTATAGTTTAAAAACACTCAGTGATTTACATCGTTACGTTGAATTGGTGCTGTGGCAGCATGTCTTGTGTATTGTGTGAGTCGTGTACTGTTCAGAATGAGCCTGGCTATGGATGTGTGTTGTGCGACATATAGCGTGAAAACACGTAGGAGCGTTTTAAGCGTTTTAATGTGCATTTTAGATCATTAAAAGAATATATGTGCATTTGTTGGTGTATTAATTAAATAAATATCTTACATAAATTTGGGGTTGCGCCGTGGAATGAATGAAACCTAGCTCAGTAAAAGTTTCATTGGCTGGTCCTTGTGAACCCTGTGATGAATTTGATGTTAGTGTGACCGCGCATCACCGGTACATGAAATAAACAACCAACTAGATGCTGCAATAACGGTTTATTAATGATTTCAATCAGCTCATTATGTTTCGGGTGATAATTTCGCCCAACCTCAGGAGCACTAGACCGTGTTTGCAGCTTGTGGTACAATGCACCGGCGATGCTGCCGGCTGGTAACCTGGATGCATTGTACCATAAGCTGTAAACTCAGTCTAGTGCTCCTGAGGATGGGCGAAATTATCGCCCGAAACATGTTGGGCTGATTGAAATCATTAATAAAAGTTATTGTTGCATCTAGTTGGTTGTTTATTTCACTGTGATGAATACTGAGGTTTGGCAGAAGCCAACGGTTTTTAAAATTAGCTCAGCGAGTAACACTCTCTCAAGAAGCCTTGCGCTGTATGGCTTTAGCTGTAACAAAGCTATGCATGTTGAACATCCTGTATGTCTGTTAAGCTATATAGCTACTAGTATTCCATACTGCATAATCAGCATGACAAGGGGACATTTTATTCATAGCATCGTACATGACATACAGTGGTGTCACGCCCCAGACATGAATATACGCCCTTTCCTATTCATTTAGTTGCATTATTCTACCGGCCTCTAAAATAAATAGGTCATGGGAAGCGCAAAGGTAAGCGATGTTTCTCAACCAAAATACGAAATATCAACTTCCGGTTTGGTTCAAGTATTCCTACTGGATATTTCAGAATATGTGAAGAACATGGGTGATTGTAAGCATTAAATACGTAGGTGTATCTAAATGAAACGTGTGGAGTGAAACTTTGAACACTTTATCTCATCGCTCATGGGATTTTCTGTGGCTGCACCGGAAAGTAGTGAGTTTCCAAGGTTTCAGAGATATCATATTCACATGTGATAGAACTGTGTTATATGTGTGTAGAGAAATTATGTGTCTAATTGGATAGCAGGGAACAGAGTTGAATAGATTAAGATTCTGTTCTACAGTGTAATTGTGGGTTATAGTTCTAAAGTTTACAGTTATTGTAAAAAATTTCTATTAAACAGGAAAATGTTTGACATAATGTGTTGCTGGATAAAGTAAAAGAGTTTGGAGGTGAAGTGTAGCACCTGCAGCATCTGCATGACTTACACTGTATGTGCACGAACGAAGCGAATTATTTTTAAATCGTAGTGTTGTTTGAAGACCAATCGGAATGAAGTTAATAGAAACAATTGCTGAATTTTATGTTTTGTTGAGCGTGCATCTTATTACATTCTTTGTAAATGACCAACTTGAAGCACAATTCTTTTTTCATATATTTGTTTATTCCAATTCTCTACATGTTTCGAGCAACCAAGTGCCCATCATCAAAAGAGTCAATTGAATCAATACGACCTCTGGTATATGTCACTGTGTGTAGGTGACCGTGTTGTATGCACCTGCATACCACACGGTCACCTACATACAGTGACACATACCAAATGTCGTATTGATTCAATTGACTCTCCTGATGATGAGCACTTGTTTGCTCGAAACATGTGGATTATTGGAATAAACAAATATACGAAAAGAATTGTGCGTCAAGTTGGTCATTTACAGAGATTAGAAACAATTGTTATTTGTTATGAGGACGAGAAGAAATCTATAAATAAAATATGCGTCTAATCGGATTTTGAGTTTTATAATAGGTGGTACATTACCCAATGTGCTTTAAGTTTTAGAGTCTACTTACTACTATATGTACTGCTAGATTTATTTTAAAAGTTCAGCATTTTCATCACAAAATGTATTTGTATTTCCGTTACATTTTTAGGCGAGTTCTCAAAATTGAGGGCAGCGACTATTAGTTTCCTTATGTCGTCCTGTTCGTCTGTCTGTCCTTCCGTCCGCACGAAACAACGCGGCCCCCAACTGAAGGATTTCCATGAAATTTGACGTTAAATTATTTTCGAAATTCTAAAGAGAAAAGCCAATATTTATTAAAATATGATAAGAATAACAGGTACTGTACACGAAGACTAATATACATTTTTGATCATACCTCGTTCAATCCTTCTTATAAAGAAAAAATTTTTATAATAACTTTGTAGAGGAAATCAAAATACACACTTCATATTCAATAGTCTTTTTTTTTTAAATCATTCCATTCGTGAGATAAGGTAAAGAAATATTGTTGACCCGGACAGGCCACAGATGAAAATATGGCGCATGGCTATTGCATGCTGGATACCTAAGGCTATAAAGACACACTTGGTGTATGTACTATTTATTGCTTTTGCACTGCAACAACGATTGGACGAAGACGCCCACCTGTGTTACGTTATGTTTACATTGTCTAACTTGTTTATAGTAAACAGTGCTATTTCGTAACCGGCATTATCAGAATGTGTTTATAAAGACACGAAATGTTCTCTGTGAGGTACGAACTGAACAAATATGAAACATTGATAAATTTTAGTCTTTGAGAGGATTCAAGTAATAAACTGGGTCAAATGGTGTCGTTCAAAAGATGAACCTCTGCTGCTGCCATGGTGGCTACAGCAGCAAACTGCTGAAATATATGTGCTAGATGCGGTACTAATTTGTGAGTGTTAATTATTTCTTCTGCTCACCCACCCTCTTATCCGTCTATCGTCTACTATTCGGGCTTATTATCTGGATGTTACGGGCAGTAAGTCCGTGTGTAACACAATCGGTAGATGTGGGCCCCGCCCAGATATGTGTTAGACGTCATGTATGACACTACGAGTAACATGTGTCTTCGTCATGTCATTTCGAACAGGGCGTGCCGCAACAAGCTATTGGAGGAACTCTGATTATAATGGGGCTCACCCGCATGTTCAAATCACAGGGACAGTCCGTCACAGCTACCTTCCTCTCAGTTCCTTCCACTCAAATACTGTTCAGATTCCCTGAAATTTTCCCGGAAGTCTCACATGCCTATTACTTATATCTGTTCCATTTAGTGGGAATACGAATATGGATTTCTAGGAAATAGTTGGGGGGGGGGGCGTGGACTGGATTGATCTGCTTCAAGACAGGGGCAAACGGTTGACTTTAATGTAAACGGCAGTGAACTTTCATGTTCCATACAACGCAGGAAATTATTTGGCCAGCTAACGAACTATTGGCCCCTCAAGAAGAACCATGTTACATAGAGCTAGTTCTTTTATATAATAGCAGATTTTATGGCTACGTGCATATTTTACGTGACGGTACGGTACCTTTTGTCTGTCTCAGACCGTATGCGGAAACTGTATTTTCGAGAGTGTGCTATCTGATGTATGAATGTGTAAATTTGTTCCCTGTTTTAACTAATGAATTCATGAAAAGAAAGTAATGCGAAGTTAAGGAGCAAAGCACGGAGAAATTCTCTGGTGTATCTGATGGTCTAGCGTCGGTGAGTTTGCAGAAGGTTATGTGTCGCCTTGTAATATGGTAATTATTTATTTGTACCAACAAATCCGCCGGGTAGCTCAGTCCGTATAGCGACTAAATACTGGCTGGACGGTCCTGGATCGAATCCCTGTGGGGACAAGATTTTCTGCCATGTCCAGACCGGCCCTGGGGCTCACCCAGCCTCCTGTACAATGGGTACCGGGTCTTTCCCGTGGATAAAGTGCAGCCAGGGCGTGCTGCTGACCACTCACCCCCTTCTAGTGCCGCGGTGATGGAAGAGGAGAGCTATACCTCTACCCACCCTCTGGGCCACACCGGACTTGTAAAGGGATCACTTTAGATTTTACCAAGAAATGCACATATATGTGTGCGTGTGTGTGTGTGTGTGTGCATTTGTTGGTACAAATAAATAATAAACAATAAAAATTCGCGGTATGTATATAAAAATATTATGGTAATACCTAAGAAAATAATATTCTTCAAGTAATTACCTTTTTCATATCAGCACGCTTTTCTACTTATACTCCTCTTTTGTAATATCAGAAAATAACCCGTTTTTGTTGATCATTGTGAAGAAAACAAGAATATAGTTGAACAGTATTGATAATTATATAATATGCGTCAAATTTTAACATGAGCTAATGAAACAATAAACTAAAGTTATAAAACAAACGTACGATTGATTCTTCTGTTACTAAGAAATACTTTCAGAAACTTCGGTCATATGGCTCACTGAGGTTAGCTAATTGTGAATAACAAACAGGCCGTGAAAATGTTATGGTAAAGACCCTTTATTCACCTGCAGGTACAGAAAATGAAATGAGTAAACTCTAGACAAAATACGGAACTTCAGTGAATTTTAAGCTCATGGGTCCGTGCATCATAATTCAATATTAATAAAAATCCAACTAGATGCAACAGTATGCAGACATTTATTTACTGCAAAATCACTCTACATGTTTCGGGTGTCACCGTACCCATCATCAGGAGTACTAAAATCTTTAACCGAAGCCTCCGGTACAGGTCATAATATTGGTGCAGCTACTTCCCTCCACCGTGGCCAGATCGGGACTCAGTCCCGATCTGGCCACGGTGGAGGGAAGTAGCTGTACCGGTACTGATATTATGACCTGTACCGGAGGTTGCGGTTACAGTTTTTAGTACTCCTGATGATGGGTACGGTGACACCCGAAACATGTAGAGTGATTTTGCAGTAAATAAATGTCTGCATACTCTTGCATCTAGTTGGATTTTTATTAATACGGAAAATCAGATTCATATTCTGAGAATAGGCATACAAAGAAATAAATATACGAGTAGAATACAAAATCGAAATGGACGTGTGTGTGTGTGTGACCTTTTCTACTAACAGAAACTAAGTTACTGTGAGATGAAAGTAATAATTTAACATAATGTTAAATGCTATTAGAGAAATTAAAAAAATGACATAGTGCAAATGTAAATCCTCCCTTCTAAATTCTTATGATTTTTTGGTAAAATTTCTTCGTACGAACTTGCAAACAAACATAGATAAATCTACACTACGTGAAAGTAAGACAACACTGAAGGCAGTATCTAATGATATCATTATACACTTTGAAGAGTAAATACACTCTAATTAGATTGGCTATTGGAGTAAATTTATTCGACATTTTGGAAGTTTCCTTTTCTAACTGAATAAATCATATTTCCTCTGGACCTGTAAGCATTCTTATAGCACTTGCTGCTGCAGTTGGTGTTTCCTTCAAAACAAATTTAACCAAATGTGACTACTTGTGTCGTCCCAGAATTACTGACAATTATGGACCTGATAGTGGAGGTACAGTTCAGTACATGGTGACACATACACGTAACTCCCATCGTTAATAGGACCCATCTGACCTGATTTGAATCTCTTAGAAAAATTCAATTTGGATCAAAAATTGTAGACACATTAATATCACTATTTTGTCAAACGTTCGTATTTCTCTTAATATCTATTCACAGAATTCCGAAAACAGTCTGTTATTATTCTTTGCTACATTCTGGGAATGAAATAAATCGTATTATTAGTGTCATAATATTCCCAATCCCCCCCCCCCCCAAAGAAATATCATATATGTGCAAATTATGGTACATTGGTATTGTTTACACCCACCATCTTTATTTATTTCCGTGCGCATTGCTTTGTGGGTAAGCTCACATTTTTTACCTTATGCCTTTCTCCTGTGCTTCTAAAAAGGCCTCAGTTTTAGTAGCAAGTATAAGCATGTTATTGTACTAATTTACCCTGGCTAGAACTTTATCCATAGAGGATAAAAAAATAAAGTGATAAAAACTTCATCAATTTCTAAATATACCTTACTGCTTTGAACTTAGGAAGCACTTTTCATATTTTCCCCCACTGAAAATTAGGACATCTCTTAAATTCGGAAATATTACTTTCCACTCCTTGTTAAGTATCAAAAACACTACTTTCTTCGGGAAAGTAAAAAGAATTTTCTTGTAAAAATTGTTTTCTTTAAATCCTCTTTTAAAATTGGCGTGCGTCTTAAATTAGAGGGTCTTAAATTTGCAGTATTAAGGTATTTCTGCTGTCCGTTACTCTGTTAATGACAGCATCTAAAAAGGAAAATATCACACATTTTGAATTGATATAACGTAAACAACGAACCGCTGAAATGTATAACCTTACGCTAAGCATTCAAAGTAAACAAGACATATCTTTCCAAATTGTGCCAGTGCGTAATGAATTACAAAACATTTAGTGCCTGAGTCAGTGTTTACTGACGAAGGTGATTAGTTTCCTAACAGCATAAAATAAAAAAAGAGCCTCTTTATGTATTTTAATAAGCCTTGAAGCCATTTTGAAAGTGGTAAATAATTTTCGCTTACGAACTTGCGCCAAAGAAGTAAATGACAGCCTTTAAGTTTAAATTCAAGACCGCACTGAACAAAGGGAATTAAGCCGTATAAAATAACCTCTATTTGTTAATAAAGGTCATTTTTATTCTATGCTTGCAACGGTGCATAATTTTAAGTGAAAAAATATGAGCAATTTTTAAAAAAAGAATAAATACGCAAACCGTTAAGAAACACGTCACATTCCCCCACCCCCTTCTCAAAAGCTAGCTTATTTTTCCTCATTAAGACTAAATGGGCTTTAGGACTCATTAAGTCTTTGGACAAAATTAGAGGGTGCAAGCAGGTGTGTATGTTTGTATATATAGAGCCAGGGGGCAGATGGGGGTGACCTAAAATAAACTCATTACAAGGATACAAGGGGATGCAGAAGAAGGGACAGAGTAATAAGCCTATACGTTACAGCTTTTTAAAAGTAGAAATTCAAGAGAAGTTAAAAAATTGTGTAGCTGGTGTATGTCAGTTAAGGGAACTTAGTCTCCGGTAATTAGAAAAAGGAAGGAAAGGGGGTGGCCGGAGGTCTCCATTCAACCTACTATTTTGTAATATTGGAGGGATTTAACCACAAGGTATTTATTTTATATAAGCTTTTGTTGTATTTTTTAGGCAGAAGCTACAGGAAATTTCCTTTCGAGAGGGGGATATTTGTTTCATAAACCTGCCATTTCTGTTTCAGTTCAAAATTGAGTCCTTCAGTGCAACTCTGTTGCTAATCACGAAAGATGTTTAGTAGGTTCCTTATACATTTCGTCAATACAGTCAGGGTTTGGAGTCCTTCAGGAAGCGGAATGAGATCAGGATTAAAGTGATGATTGCTGCTGTCAACACCTGCATTACAACTGACCGTCTTTGGAGCTCATGCTATTACGGTTGTTTGCAGTGTCAGCTGCAGCCTAAGGTATCTGGCACCGTACAGGGTTATTCGAAATGATTGTCGGGGTTTTAACAACTTGTCATACACAATACACTTGAGATAGGAGTATACGTTTTTTTTATTTAATAGAAAAACACTCCAAGTGTTTGTTTCGTACCTTAGAGGTGCTCTATATGTGCACCCTTTGTGATTCCACAAACATCAACACGATAATCGAGTTCGTTCCACACTGTTTGTAGCATGTCAGTGATGATTATCGATTATCGTGTTGATGTTTGTAGAACCACAAGGGGTGCACATATAGAGTACCTGTAAGGTAAGTAACAAAAATTAAATAAAAAAATGCATATACTCCTATCTCAAGTGTATTATGTATGACAAGTCGTTAAAACCCCGACAATCATTTTGAATAACCCTGTATTTCATAGTCTATATTTCAGATGCATTGGGGTTTACTTGTGACGTCTGTCGATTCGTCTGTTTGTCCTTCTATATCCAGATTTCATCTTGAGAATCGGAGAACAGAATTCCATTGAATATGAGTCTGGAGAATTGTATAAAAAAATTAACTATCCACTGCAATTTGCGTTTAGATCAGATAACTGTAATAATAAATTAACTTTAAAATGTGTCTGGTCGCGTAAAAGAATATTCTGTTCAAAATACCCACAAAACAAATGTTTTTCATTCAAGTTCTGAGCATGTGAGCAATTTTACAGGCTTTGGACACATAGAGAAACCATAAAAATAGGATAAATTGCTGTATTATGTAAGTTCTTCATACTAAAATTAGAAATCCCATACTCCAAGCAGAATCTTGCTTGTGTCCTAGCAACAACGTTACAATGAACCAAAGATTAATCGCACATGGATTGAAAGATTTTGTTAGGGTCTGCAAGGGAGCGTATATTTATGCTTCCATTTCTAAAACGATCACTCTTAAAGTTAACATTCATAATTTTCCTTCAGCTTTCAGATTTTTGCTAACAATATATTAGCAGACGTGGATATAACGTAATCAATGCTCCGTACAATCAATTGATTACAGAGTGTTTTGTTCAACAAATTGCACAATTTTGTAATTTTTTGCTCAATGACACTATAAAAGAAGTAGGTTAAGTGGATGGTATTTGATGAAATTATGTCAGGACAGAAATCATTGCTGCTATTTTCTTGAGTGTCTGAGGGTTATAGACATCTCAAGAACATGCCTGCTCCATGCTTATTAAACTGCCTCTCCTCACCTTTGTTTTAGCACCTTCATTTGATAGTAGTGTGCCAAGATCCCATTTTTCACTCTCGGCCGGAGTTTTCTATCGTCGAATGAATCTGTTGCCAATAAATCGTTAGTCTGCAATCTTAATGGTTCCACTAACCTATATTAAGGCTGGTAGGCGGAGAGTTAACTACGTTCACCGACCGTATTACGTTCAACGTCGAAGGAAAGAGGGAGATAAAGTGAGATAACACCATTATTTACAGGTTCACTGCGGTTTGGTATCATGATAATGAATAAAATTATAGCACTGAAGGTGTAAGGACGCCGGACCTGACGCCCATGACGCCGTGTAAGGCTACTCGTATGGGATATTTTATGAATGTGTGTTACCCTTAATCTGGCGACATGTCATAATAAACGTTCGAATTCTAACTGTCGTTGAAAGCCAGTTTTAGTGATATGTGTTATATGACTATAAATTATAAATTATATTTATTTCTAAGCATCATATTTCTGTTAAATAAATTTAGCACAGTTGCTGATATTCAATGATTTACTTGAAAGTGTATGAATCTTGTAAAACAAAGGATGCTTTAAAGTCTGGTTTATTTTGAAGTAGATGTAAATACAATACTTACTTTTTTTTAACAGAATGCATAAATTAAGTTCTTTATTGTCCAACCAATGCAAAAATTATTATAAAATTGTTAAACTGTTAAAATCATTTAAAATTATTACAATAGTTGCTCCAACATGTTTCGGTGTACAGAAGCCATCATCAGGGAGCTCTCAGCCTGTGCTTCGCTAAAGTTACAATGTTGACTAAGTTACATATATCGTTATATGCAGCCACAATAACGATAACTTCAAATAACGATACATGTAACCGAAGTCAACATTATAACTGTGTCGAAGCACAGGCTGAGAGCTACCTGATGATGGTTTATGTGAGCCGAAAAATGTTGGACCAACTATTATAATAATTTAAAATTATTTTAATGGTTTTAAAATTTTATAATAATTGTGTGTCTTAGTTGGACAATAAATAACTTAATATTATCAACATGCACGGTGCAACTACGAAGAGAATGCATAAATGTCTCGGAAACAGATATATTTGATGTCGCGTAACTTAGATAACATTCTGAGAAGACCCAAATATGGAGCTTCGTTTTATTACAGTTTTAAAAACTTCACACCTTAGTGACAAAAAAGAAACATCAGGCAATGGCAGTAATTTTGCCAGTAGTTTCAATAACGTATGAAAGCGAACAGAAGAACATTATAGTTATGTATGAAAGTTTTGTCAAAACTGTAGAGATGAGTGTCTTGGTTTTAGTTATTTTGAACTGAGGAGTGAACAATACGTGCAAGTATTAGTCAATAACACAACAATTTATATTCTAAAGATGTTTAATAAAGGTTGATAGTTACTACATGTTTCGGCCTATTCCGGCCATCATCAGGCATTCATCCGAAAGTATGGTGGTAGTGCTTTATAGAATTGATGTGGTTGTGTCACGATGGTGAGATCTCACCATCTGTGATATTTGTTATTGTTAAGAGATGAGGAGGGGGGGGGGGCGTTGGGTTCCGTGATGTGCGCTAGCTTGGGGTGCAAAGCTCGAGTAGGTGTTTAATTGCTGCTGTTCTATGCGGGTCTCCAGTTGTTGTCTCTTCTTTTTCGATGTCTAATGCTGAAGAGCTTTGATTATGGGCATAGCCAAAGCTCTTCAACATCCAAACAATAACAAATATCACAGATGATGAGATCTCACCACGTAACATAACCACATCAATCCTATAAAGCACTACCGTCATACTTTCGGATGAATACCTGATGATAGCCCGAATAGGCCGAAATATGTAGTAACTATAATCCTTTATTAAACATATTTAGAATATAAATTGTTGTGTTGTTGACTAATACCCGCACATATTGTTTATATACACACAACTGGGATGGTTCATTTTAGAATTTTAGAACTGAGGAGTCAATTTAAGAATTTTTAATGGATAATAAGAATACATTCCGAGGTCGGGCTTTCACCTGATTTTGTCTTGATAATATGTCTTGAAATTTCCTTACTTTAGAAATATTATAAATTTTGTGGACAAATGAAGTACTTTGTGAAAATATAAATTGTAAGTATTTTTTGTGAAAATTTTCGAGGGTTAGAAGGAAGACGTAAGTTAATAACGCAGGGTAGAACATATGCATACACTTCTTGAATCAGGCCTATAATTGACCTCCTAGAAATGTTTAAGGATATTAAAATGTAATTTACTACGATTGGCGGGGCATGTGGGTGGGCTGCTATGATAACGAAGGCCTACATAAATACGGTAGGAATTCCCCTTGAAATTTTCCCTTTCAAATACCGTGAAATTTGTGAGATTTTTATGATGTGGATATTAAGGAGAAATGCTATGAAATAGTAAATCGTTTGGACGTACGTAGAACTGCATCTCATGGCGGTTTTAACATAAGGGGTATTGAAAACATGAGTTAAGTTCCCACGGTGTTAATTTTGTTTGATAATGATTATTCCTATCCCATAACGGTGGGGGTTACTTACTTTATACATAATGTCGGAGTATCTGGTGAGAGAGAAAAACCGAATTCTAATGACACTTGTTATGGCGGTTATTAAACCGTGCACGTGCACGAATCGCAGCAGCTCCGGTTTGGAAGATGAATAATAAGGAAATAAAAGTCACCAAATCGAAAAACAGAAGGTCTGCAGTCACGCATAAGCGGTTCTGATCTTTAATCTCTTTCCTTTTCATAACGTTATTTATACTGCGTTATACGTACTAGCAGTTAGTGAGCAAGGAAGAAGTGCAAACCAGCCAAGTCAGGTTAGGTGGAAGAATAATGCCGTTCTAGATACTTCACTTGACACTTCAAATATCAGCGGGGAATTCCACTGTAATTAAGAATGAAACAAAATTGGAAGAAAGATCAATTACCGCTTAATTTGAATACATCGCGTGGAAATATGCAAGCTCCATACTCAGTTTAAACCAAACACTCTGACAGGCGGTTACCTTGTAGTTTTATAAAATGTTACTAAAAATAAACTACAAATTTTTTTTTTGTAACTAACAATTCCCACTTCTGCAGTGTGTAAATAATTGAAATGTATAATAGTCTATTATTCTGAATTTTATGTTTTGTTGACCATGCATACCTGTATAATCTTTTTCAAATGAAGCCAACTAGGTGCACACTACTTCTTAGTATATTCATTTCAACTGCTCTACATGTTTCGTGCAACTATGTGCCCATCATCAGAAGAGTTTACTGTATCTATGCGACACTGGTATTTTTCACTCTGTATGGGTGGCTGTCTGGTCGGCTGGTCGGAGTTGCAATGAATATACTAAGAAGCAGTGTGCACCTAGTTTGCTTCATTTGAAAAAGATCTATTATTCTGCTTCCCGAAAGTTGAAACTCGCAGTAATTAGCTCTACAAGTGTGTATAGCCAAGCTGATGTGTGTTCAGGTTTGCGTCATTAAGCAGCACACAGAATTTATGATGGCCTTCTAGCGGTTCATCATAATACTTCTCGGTCGTCTTAGCAACTGTTTGCCAGCAGAAAACAGATATTGAATAAAATTGGAACAGGATGTATTCCCAATTATCCGGGACAATTGTGAGGAAGGGGGTTGCACGAATAATTTACAAAGGCATATAATAAAAAAAAGTATATTTTACTGAACCAGGAAACAAATTAAACCAATTCATTTGTTTTTTACACCTACATTACACTAAAATTGATTACGAGCACACACTTGTTGTTTATGTCAATAGTTTGTAATAATTATTTGTACTGAGACATCTGTTCAAGCTCTGGGGACTAAATCACGCTATTCGCGAGCGTTCTCATTAGTCTTTAGCTACTTATAGTGTAATCAGCACAGTTGATTACCCATGAACATATGATAGATATTAGGCCTACAAAAAATTCACATTTTACCTGCATAAGAATATGTGAAACGGTCTACAGAATACAGTGGAAAATGAATTAACAGCTTCATATAAAACAGATTGTATGATTGGTCAACATGTATAAAAAATAAAATGGTCAAAAACTAGTACGCATACTTGGGTATCGAATATCACCAAAATATCATTGACGGGTCGCACCTTATATGAAGAGTGAATTAGAGTTTTGTTACAGATAAATAAATGACAAACAAACAAACAAACAAACAAAAACAACTTAATTATCTTCACGATGATCTATGTGATAAGCGGCCAGCCAACAATCTTACAGCATTTTGTGCAAATGGAAAGTTCATCTTCTGTACGTGACTCAACTCTTTGCGTTAATTATACAAAAACCAATAATTATTGAAGGATCATCACCATATTCAAAACAGCACACTGCTAGTCCCTGTCCCGAGTCAGGATAAACCAGTCAAAATTCTACTCTTATGCTTCTTTACGATAAAATGTAATATCACACTCCTTCTACGCCTATGCCTAAGAGCGACCTCGCTCCTTCGTTTCTTCGAACGAAAACCCTCTATGAGTTTCTCTTCTCTCCCTCCGTGCCTCTTCCGCCACCCTTCTCATTCTTCCTAATTGGTCATCCTAAAAAACCTGGTTACAAGGAAGGGTCAATAAGTACGGCGTTACAAACCGTACAGTTCTAGACTGATAATGCTAAAAATCACAAACCCCGACATTTTTAATGCAATTCTCCATGTCCAATGCCATAAATATCTGTAAAATATTGAGACAGTAATTTTAAGTGACAGACGGACAAACAGACGTTACCTTCCTCCCTCTCCTGATATTGCGCAGATCACTCTTAGCAACATCAAGCTGTGTCTTGTATTGGGTGAAGTTGACAGCTTTAGTGCTCAGTATCTCCGGCCTACGGTTACTAAAACAAACTTACACCCGTTTTACGCATTTTATATTTTTCTCAAACTTCTGTCACTGGTATTTTATTGTTCTTGAACCAAACACGCCTTTAACATTGAAAATGGATTCCGATGTTTGTGATTTTTAACTTTGATGATGGTTTTACCTTTTATAAAATGGGGAATCCAAAGTAGAGCATAATTTGAGGGGACATTCTTCCCCAGTGCTGTAAGCATGACATGTTACCACTGACAGCATAACAAGATGTGACGTTGCACTTATCATTGAGCAATAAAAATAGAACAACTTTCACACATGCTATCGCTGATGCGAAAATAAAAACTTCTAATCCCTCTCCCTTCTTCTTTTTTATATATTCATAACACGTTGGATATTTTAGTAGACTATCTGGCGAAAAAACTTCAGGTACAAGCTGACACTCATTTAATTTCGCTTTATTAGAATGGATAAAATATTGACTAAATAAGACGTATATCATGAAGATCTAGGAAAAATAAGTCAGCTTTATACTTGGGTACAAGGGTCTGAATAACGAGACATGTGGTGACACACCCGATCATAGACACTAAAATTTGTCGAAATTAGAGTTACAGAAAATCTGAAAAAAAATTAAGGTGTTAATTATGATTAAAATCACTCTGCGATTCAAAGAATTATTCGCCTTGTATAGAAGACGATTTTTGGGCGCTTTCGCAAATTTCTGAAAAGTGAATAACGGCTTCATCATGTATTCCTCTCCGTCCGTCCGCAAGAAACAACTCGGCTACCACCAGACGGAATTTAATTAAATTTGGTATTCGATCATTTTTCTTAAATTTGTGGAAAAAAATCAAGTTTCTTTAAAATACGACAAGAATAACGGGTATTTGATACTACGACCAATATTCATTTTTATTGTATCTCGCTCAACTTTTCTTGGAATGAAAAATATTGCAGAGAAAATTGTAGAAAAAATCAAAACACAAATATTATTTTCAATAACTCCTTTTTCCCAAAATCGCGCCATACTTTTATGAGATAATGTGGGAAAATATTGTAGAGCCAGACAGGCCATAGATGACAATATGGCTCATGCGCATTGCATGCTGGATATCTAGGGCTACACACACACACACACACACACACACACATACACACACACACAAACACACACACACGTTCAGAATATGCAACACGTGTTGCTTTTCCACTTCAACTGTGGTTGCACGAACGCGGCTCAGTGTTACATTGCCTGTCTTGTTCATTTCTGAGTTCGTAAATAATGGTCATAACGCACCACAATTTAAAGCAGTAGAATACAGTGATTTAGTAACTTCGTGTAATTCGTGTCACGTGATGAACCTCATGGACATCTTAGTAGATCCCTGTAGTGCAGCAATAGATTCTGTTTTATCTTTATATCATGGTTATATATCTACGATATTCCCGACAAACCGCCACAGGAAAATTTTGAATTAATACAGTACAGGCTTGCGTACTCAAGCAATGAGGCAAGGAATGGGTAGGTGCAAATATAAACAGTACATTAAAACGGAAAGTGAGGTAAGAGACATGGCTGACATGTCATAATGTCATGGCAGTTCCTACCATCCTACTAGTGTATGAAAGTGAAACTTGGATTAATAAGAACAAGAAAGTTATTAGAATTCAAGAAGTGTAAATGAAATTTTGAACATATATCTAGATATATATAAGGTGGCAGAAAATTCGAAGAAATAATTTACAGATTGTTCTAAATATATATATACGACGAAATGTGAAGAGAACGTACCGTTACTAACCATTACAAGCGTAGTGGTTACTTCATGAAACACCAGGTTTAAAACTAAAAATTTGTACGTTTTGCCAACAGAGTACAAATCTTAGACCAATTATTATCAGAATATGCTACAGGTTGCTATTCTTAACAATTAATTTAAAACAGAAAAAAATAGTATGTTTTAGTGTCCCTTGGGCTTGATATTCTGTCGAATGTCGCTACAAATCAAAGCGAACCAAAACCTCCCGTGATTCGATTTTCTGATTCTTATCTCTAGATAGTTATTAGATATCGATGGACGGCGGAACGGCCCGTCGTTATGTTTCTACGTACACAGGACAACACAACACAGAAAGAGACGGACGTGATTCGAACACACGATATCAGGAATCGGAAGTACACGAGTGTAGGCATCACACATCACACATCTCAATGTCACCGTCGCATTTAAACATATTACGTTTCAATTCGTCTCTCAGTTCCAAGCAGAGTATGGGGACAGATTTAAGATACGACGAATTTAAAAATGTATTTTTCTGCACACAACAAACAAACTAGCCAAATAACTAACTTACTGAACTCAATGCAACAGATTCCTTCATAAACAGCTAACATTTCTTCAGCAAGTAAAGAACTTCCGCGTATTGCATGGAAAAGGAAGGTCCATTACTATGTTCGAAGCAGCCCGTCATTTTTCCCCATTCTGAGCCACATTAATCCAGTCCACCCCTCCATCATAATTCTTGAAGATTCATTTTACTATTATCCTCGCAACCATGCCCATGTCTCCCAAGTTTTCTCTTTCACTCACGTTTTCCCAACAAAGCCTTTGTGCACCTCTCCCCTCCCCCGTACGTGCCACATGCTCACGAATTTCATTCTTCCTGATCTATCGGAATAAAATCTGACGAGGAGTGTAGATCATTAAGATCTTCATTATACAGTCTACTCCGGTCTCCTGTTACCTTGTCCGTCTAAGGCCCAAATATATTCCCAAGCACCCTATTCTCAAACGTCCTCAGCCTTCTTATCTTTCTGTAGACAGTGTGGACATTATGCTGAAGGCGGCAGGTTATGGTGTATTGCAAAGGAAAATACAGAGGTCCGTTGTGAGTTCGGTAGTGTGAGGCGGAGTGTGGAAGCAGAACGAGACATTAGGGTTCTGTGAGTGAGTAGGGGGACTGGTGAGAGTGGGGAGTGGGGTGTTATTGAGGAAATAGAAAAGAAATATTATTGTGCAATTCAAACTTTGCTTGCTATGTAACTCGTAGTGTCTCAGGGCGATCATCTCCCACTCTCTGTTTCACTCTATTCTTTATCGACTATAACACACACACACACACACACACACACACATATATATATATATATGTGTGTGTGTGTGTGTATACACATCAGCTAACTATTGTATGATGTGAAGTGATAATGTAAAGGTGCAGGAAACTTATGAAGTTTTATACGAACAAAATGCAGGCGTAAATATTCTACCTGGAGCTATCGTAATGATATTTACTTCACATTTAATAATAATAATAATAATAATAATAATATATAATAATGTATTTATTTACTGCAATTGGGTTGTCATCCAGTGGCAGTGGTTATTTTACATGTAAACAAAACATGAAATTGGTTGCTACTAGATTTAAGTCGGGAGGGCTACATGAGAAGCATGTAGTGGCAACTTGGAATCTTGGGAACCATCTCAGCA
>Ga0131853_10001497_pt1 | contig 41744 bp, 45 predicted proteins | sample TergutLab28metaG_FD_92764 | JGI IMG/M metagenome (GOLD analysis project Ga0131853, IMG submission 92764) | Labiotermes labralis P1 segment gut microbial communities from Petit-Saut dam, French Guiana - Lab288 P1 (version 2) (version 2) | ecosystem: Host-associated > Arthropoda: Insects >...
CTACATCGTCTTAAGTGCTATCCCGCTGTACAAAAGTTACACAATACCTTTTGGCGACTATGCGGAAAAATCCTATTGGGCTGTTACATCAGTCGAAGCAATCCAAGCAGCAGGAATCATCGCTGGCTTCCCTGACGGCACTTTCCGCCCTCAAGAATCTGCAACTCGCGCAGAAGTCGCAACGATTTTTGCTAGATTTTTAGTAATGCTTAACAACGATATGAAATAAGGCTGTATTAAATAACATCAAAAAGACCCGAGGTTGCCAATGGTCATCTCGGGTCTTTTTGACCTTGCTTGTTTTGCACATTATTTTGAATTTTGAGAGGTTGGGGAGACAACTTTGACTTTGAACCTCACCGATTGTATACAATTTATCGACCCTCATCTATCTCTGTCAACTCCGCATTATTTGAAAAGGCATAGGCTTTTGTGCAATTTTTGAAAAACACATTATGTATATTATCTACCTAAAAACAAAACACCGTTATCCAACTATGGGATAACGGTGTTTTGTTTATTGAGCCATTGGAGTCAAAGCCTTTTCTTTGCGAAGCTGCTCAATACGCTCCAAGCCGAGTTTAGCACCTTTTTCGATGTCGGTCTTTCTTTCCTCGAAGGTCATACCTTTGCGTCGTTCATAGTTATATTCCCTAATCTTGTGAATGTCTTCAATCGTAAAGTCATCGCTTATTTTTAACTCAGTCATACTAGTCATCCCCTTCTATTAAGATTGTTGGAGAATAAATCGCTATCTCAGGATAACTCGTAATTCCAGAAACGATTTTAACACCTCTGATGGTCTTGATGTTGTATATATGTTTGAAATTCCATGAAAGTATCACATCACAGCCATATCTCATAGCGAATGCTATGTGGTAACAATCATCAATGCTTTTCTCTCTCAAAATTCCATTCTCGATGAATTTTCTTGCTAATGAATCGACCGTTTCATCAACTTCCAACATAGTATATTCGATGTCGGCAAGATGATTTAGTAAAACACTTTGCTTAGGTTCTGCATTTTTCATTAACTCATCAATAACGACTCCCGAGATGCAAATTTCATACATGCCCCGCTTTATATCTTCCCAAAAAGTAAGGGTGTCCTTCATGCGATCGGGTGCATCTCGCTGATCTAGGCGACTCACAACGGACGTGTCCAAGTAGATTTTATGCTTTCTCATAATTGCAACTCTCCATTATTATTATATACCATAGTACTTATATATTCAACCGTAAATTTTATTAATCAAGCTGACGCATCCAGAAGGATACGACAGCTTGATCGAGAATGTTTGCTTTGAATATTTGGCTCTCACTTCACACCTTCGCTTTATATCGATTTACCTCATGGTTCGCATTTGCTATCCAGCAATCAACTGTCCCAACACAGTATTCCTCTTATCCACCTCAACTCTGTGGATAGCCTTGAAAAAGGCTTCACGCTGCCCCACGATAACTACCTTATCTTTAGCACGGGTTATTGCAGTGTAGATAAGATTTCTTTGAAGCATGATATGAGCTTCGTTGAGGATAGGAATAATAACCGTAGGATATTCACTCCCTTGGGACTTGTGTATCGTCGTGGCATAAGCCAAATCTATGGATGTCATTTCCTCCGATCCATACACGGCTTTTCTTCCATTGCCAAAGTCGATATGGACTTCGTACTCTCCATTGCAGCTTTTTTCGATATGCCTTATGCGTCCAATGTCACCATTGGAGATGTCGGCCTTGTTTTTGGTCTGCATAACCTTATCGTTTATGCGGAATCTCTTAAGGCCAACAGCGACCTCCGGTTTGTTTGGAGATGCTGGATTAAGAGTATCCTGTATCTCTTTATTCAGTGCATTTGTACCACAAACACCCCTGATACGCATTATCTGCACCTCATCAGCCGCATTGGTCATTCCATTCGCCCTCAACCGACGAACAGAATCGCAATAAAACTTCTTAACATACTCCGCAGCTTCAATAGGACTCTCCTTTGCCACAAAACTAAAGTCAGACCCATATAACAACCCCGCTCCTTTGTTTTGAAGTATAGAATGGGCATTGAGATTAATCCTGCTAGTCATGGCTTGACGATGAACTATATCCAACTTAGTAGCTGGTATGGCCCCGCTTTGCAACAGCTCTCGCAGAACACTCCCAGCTCCTACAGACGGCAACTGATGATGATCTCCAACCAATAACAACTTTGTTGTTGACATCAAATTCTTAAAGAGCAAATAAGCCAAGGATACTGATAGGTAAGTCTTTGATGTCATCGCCGACTTTTCCCCCAGTTCACACCGTACATGCGACTTTCACCGCATACGGCGTTCCAACAAGTATTTAGATTGTTGTTCCAACTATTACTAAGTTCCCTGCGGATAGCCTCAAAGAATTAACCTTTTTAAGAGCCTTTTTGTCGAGATTGAGAATGTTAAGGTATTTCTCAATCGTTTCTGGTCGGGTGGCGTGTACAAGTTCATGTACTTCCGTCCGCAACCACACAAGATTTTTGTATTCATCTGTACCGCTTAATTCCTTTGGCTTTTTATGATGGCACTCCATGTTTCCTATGGCTAGGTATTCACCAGTTACGCCACATTTTCCATTTTGTCCAGCCATTAGCGATATTCGATTGTCGTTATACTCCACGGATTTATCGTATTCTTTATTGTTTAGCAAATAGCAGATAATACTTTTGATGCTAGATAGTTTGCTGTGTATTAGCTGTCTGCCGTGTGGAGTAAATTTATTGATTTCTTGTGAGAAACCTAAAGGGGTGCGATATTTACAAGCACTGATAGGAAAAATAATTATTCCTGCTATCGCTTTTGTTTCTCTTTTATAATCCCCATAAAGTTTCTTGAATGTTTCCGACTTATACGGCTTGGGTTCGGGATTTTTATTTCTACCCTTCACCCTTTTGGTTTTCCTTTTAAGCCTATTGCGTAAGCTCTTGCTGACAATGAAGTTAATGTCTCCGAAGCCTTGACTACAAAGTGTAGCACTACTGTAATAGTTGTGCATACCTAGAATCATAGCGTTCAGTCTATTAACCTGGTTAGTCGTGGTTTCCCTCGATATAACCTTGATTTGCTCTTTGAGCTTCATCTGCATTGCCTTTTTCGCCTTTTCCGAAATATTACTACGCACGATAAATTCCTTTTTCTTCTTTTTCACGAAGAAAGAGAATCCAAGAAATTCCGTTTTACCTTTTCTGACGTTGGTTATTTTGGATTTTTCAGGATTAATTTCAAGCCCCAATCGCTCTTTTAACCATTGTCTTGTTGCTTCGAAAATTTTTTGGGCGGCGCTATAATCCCTGCATAGGATTTTGAAATCATCAGCATATCTGACCAAGAAAAACTCTTTTAGGTTGCTATTTTTCTTTAAGAGTCTGAATTTCACATGGCTTTTAGAATACTGATGATTTGAATTGAAAGTTTCCCATTGGTCGCTTAACCACCAATCTAACTCATTTAGTGCGATATTTGACAACAATGGGCTGATAATGCCTCCCTGCGGAGTACCCTTATCAGGCTTTCCGATACCTTTGATTTCCGATTTGAGTATTTTGCCGATAACACTTATCAGGTTTTTGTCCTGAATACCTAAGTGCCACATTTGTTTAAGCAATTTCCCGTGATTCACGTTGTCGAAAAATCCTTTGATGTCAATATCAACAAAATAGTGAAGATGGCTATTGAATATAAGGAAGTTTGCTCTTGCAATAGCGTGGTCGGTTGACCTATTTGGTCTAAAACCATAACTGTGGTTGTGAAACTTAGCTTCACAAATCGGCTCTATCACTTGGAGAATACATTGCTGTATAATCCTGTCGTCCATACAAGGGATTCCCAACGGTCTTGTTTTATCGGGTTGCCCCTCTTTTGGGATTTCCACACGACGAACACTTTTTGGGTGGTAATTCGCTAATTTGTTTTGAAAATATTTAACAAATTTAGCTTCATCCCAATCCTTAAAATGTTCGATTGTACGTCCGTCCGTTCCTTTTGTCTTTGAACCCTTATTACTCTTGATGTTGCGATAAGCCAAAAGGATATTGTTTTCGCAGGAGATTATTCGCATTAAATCGTGAAAAGTTTTATTTTTGCACGCCTCCTCGTGCAATTTATCATACACATCTTGCGTATTGTAATATTCGTTATTCCGCAATTTTTGTTTCTTCGGTTGTTTCTTCAAGTTCGTATCAACAGTCAAGTCAACCGCCTCTTTTATAAGCAAGTTGGTTTCTATTAGTCATACAAGAACCTTGAGAGACTTAGAAATAGTTATCAATCTAAACCCTGTCTACAGGCTATCCCTCCACGGCTTATTATCACCGCTTCATAGGTACTGTGCCTGCACTTTCCCCAAAGATTAAGTTGGTTATAGTGATAATGGTATGTCATATTTAAGACATGCCAATATTTTCTATTGGCTTTCACCTTTCCCAAACAGACAATCTGACACTAATTGTACTTTTTATTGTCAGATAGCTCTCTGGCTTACCACGTTCCGATACCTCTATCTGTGCATATGCCCTTAGGTGCTTGCTCTAAGCCTGTGTGCTTGATTGCGCCTGTAACGCAATAAGGTATTTCATAACATGTACTTTTACTTTACCTCACACACCTCACAATTGTGATATACGCATTTCTGCGTATTGGTAGTTTAGACCCGTACTTTCACAAGTTTGTCAGTGGTTTCCCCACTATTCTCACCATAGGCATTTTATAGACCCCCGACCTATCATACGCTCGACCTTGTTAGGTTCGCATTTCCTGTAGCTTTGTTGGCTACTTAGGGCGTACTCTCAGCCGACTTCACCGAGCTTCGTACAAAGGTGATAGTGTTAGCGGCTTTCGCCTCCTATCTAGTTCTTGCCTATGCACGTCGGAGTATTAGGGAGGGCGTTTCAGGACGTTACCCCATCATTCCACCCAATCAAGGCGATGGATTTTTCCCATCGGTCACGTTAATTCGTGACTACAGTTCTCCCAAATCAAGAGCATCTTGTTCGCTCTTTTATTGGTGCCTAGTTTTATCCAGCTTGGTTTATACCCGCTTTTCTCTAGCGGGACTGGGTTTGTCTAGGAACGTGTCGCACACATATCCACCATCGAGATTTCATCAACAACCAGTAAGTTGGCATCAATGAGGTTATTAGCTTCTTCGCTATCCTCCCTTAACCCAAGAGTGCTGTGAAGTGTAGCTGCATCAGCGCCAACACTTTCAGCCAACCGCCTAGCAGCTCTGCCTGTTGGTGCTGCAAAGACCACTCTGCTGTCGAAATCATTGCTGTTGACATTTTCATTAATGTTGCCACCAAAAATCTTCTTAAACACTGCATAAATAACCTTCACAACCGCAGTTTTCCCCGTACCTGGTCCACCCGTTATGATGGAGATGTTATTCGTAACTGACATTTTTACAGCTTCACGCTGCTTGTCAGCCAGAATTATTCCGCAATCCTTTTCTGCTTGGGAGATTATTTTATCTATATCACCCTTAATTGCAACATTACCTATCATTGCTTTGGCAAGCCTTGCTGTTTCTCGCTCCGCCATGTGATTTTTAGGCAAATATATTCGCCCATTTTCTTCTCGTAGTCGTTCATCTAAAACCAGTTGGAGAATCTGCTTTTGGATCGCACCGATAGCTTCGTAGATCTGCCGGCCACCATCGCTCATGATTTCATCTACTGCCTCGGATGTTTTGAGAGGTTCATTAGGAGCAGGGATAGAATCACTGAGGGCAGCACCATCCGCCGAACCTATTTCATCCAGCGATAGCTGGTTAATATCTTTTTCGGCGTTGCTGTCTTTGCTTTTTTATTGGATGGTCCTTTTTTGCTGGCTATCTTTGTTTTTGCAGGCATTATGCCCGCATGGGTTTTGTTCTTATTAAACTTGGTCGCCTGAGTTGGCTTAGGTTTTGGTTGAGACAGCGGTTTCACAATGCTGTTTTCCATTGACCTTTCCTCTGACCCACCCTCCAGATTGATAAGGATTTCGCCCTTTGAAGGTTCATTCCTAGAAATCAAGTCCATGTCAGCACTGATTGAACTTCCGCTTTTTCTAAGTTCATGCCAGCTTGGGATATAGTTGCGAACATTGCAATCCCGCATCTTTTTGGACTCTGGGTGCTTGGTATAGTCGAACTTCTTAACTTTCAGCACCTTCTGTCCTCGAAAGATAACAAGAGCCTCATCTCTCGAAAGCCTTAACACTTCATCCGGGGTTAGCAACTTGCGTTTGCCGATGGATGACGTCTCTCGGTGTGATGGTGTATAGTTTGTCATACGGGTTGCCGATAGCTCTTTTGACATAGATTCAACGCCTATAGTAACCTCGCCTGTGCGGTCGCTGATAAACTTGCACACGATTGTTTTTGTATTTTATTGCAAGATTTATTGATACTTGATTTATTAATACTCACTAGATCATTACTTCTTTGCATCGCATTATCCTGTGCAGGTAAAGCCTGCGAAGGCATATCCAATGTTGGTTTTCCCGATGTAGGTCTCGCCTGGGTAGGAGAAGCCATACTTGGACTTTCCAATGCAGGTGTAGCCAATGGTGGGTAATCCGATATAGGTAAATTTGATGGTGAGTTAAGGGGAGCAGCATAAGCAGGAGCATCTAAATTAGTTGAAGTGGATGATGACATATGCGGATTGTGCAGAGCAACTTCTGGCATTCTATTAGGTTCGTTATCTAATAGGTTTTGTGGTATCTCATGTATGGTGTACTCTATATCTCCGAGCCTGCCACTTTCATCCCTAATGCGACGGCGGCTTAGATAGCTGTGTTTTTCTAGCTCTCTAATGCCACTGCGAACACCATCTATCCCATCGCTTGCTAGTGTTGCAAGACCAGCCATGCTCCAGTCCCAACATGGCGGGACACTTAACATGAAAGTCATAAGACCTTTAGCTTTATATGACAGGGCTTTATTTTTTAAGTGATGTTTTGCAATCACTGCATAATCGCTTACTTTTTCGGTTCTGAAAACCGGCACAAATATCTTCCCCTCTCTTTGTTTTCGATTGGAATAACAAAAGCCAGCCTTAACCGAAAAAGGTAAGACTGGCTTGGTTTTACTTATAGCACCTCGAATATTTGATTTTGTTACAGATTTGTGTTTCGGATTTGCTATGTTTTCTACGTTTTCATCTTAAACATATCAAGTGCTTCGAGGATAGAGTTTTGCACCTCGTCACTCATAGGTTCATCTTCAGTGGAGTCAGCTAAATAATCTACCGAGATTTCTGTCACATCAGATAATTTGGCAACACTTGATTTTGATGCCTTAGATGAGTCTATCTCAATATTAGTGTTATCACCACCGGATTGGTCGGGTAGAGTAACTGTTTCGCAAAAATGCCTTGCAAACGCATCCGCACCTCTCTTTTTGATATACTCATCTATGAGGTCTGCTATGAGTGATGCTTTTTGTCTGCCTGCTGCGTTCAGCACCCTCATTGCCGTTACGTGCTTGGGAGAAACTTTGCAAAAGCGAATAGTAAAACGGAATTCGTCTTTCTTCATACGCAATCCCCCCTACTATGCACCATTCATCTGCTTGTTTCCGCTATTTTGCATATCGTAAAGCATTTTGTAGCCTTTGGCGTTGGCGTGAACATCGTCTATAAACATTGGTTTTTTGACTTTGCCTGTTTTAAGAATGTACTCTTTAAGCAGGATAGAGCCACCGCCCATAAATACAGAACGATCTTCGTCTAGGTCAAAGCCTTTTTGGGTTATTTCTGCCAACATCCTTTCCACATGAGCAATAGCAACAGATGTGACTGTTTCTATGCGTTTCTCGCTGTATTCAGATATGTCGGTAGGGTCTTTCTTTAGAATGCCTTCTATGATAAAATTAGATATATCCCTGCCGCCTGTGGAACGGATTTGGTCGTTGATACTTTGATAAAGCACATTTACACCCCAATAGATTGACGTGCATAGTGACATATTGGGCTTGAATTTAGTAAGTTGGAGGCAATCGACGGTAAAGCCTCCAATGTCGATTACATTAGTGATATTTGAGCCTTTCAATCTGTCAAACACGGTGACTGCTGCTGAGTATGCCTGCGGGAAGGCATACGCTCCTGTAATTCTTATGGAATAGGGTCTTCCGTTGAGCTCGAACTGAATTATGCCGTTACGATCAGTAAAATATTTTTCAAATTTCTTGCGATATGTTTCGTAATGCTGCAATGGTAATCCGATAAGCAGTTCGACCTTGATATAACTGTCAGACTTATTGCTACCTGCTGTTTGGATGTTATTCATCTGAGTCAGTTTATACATTATTTCTGCATCATTTACAAGCTCTTTGCCTATTGCAAACAAGGATAAAATAAAATAGCGTTCGTTCTCGCTTTTATCACTAATCACTGGCAAGCATTGGTCTACAAGGGTGTACACTTTACCTTCATAGCTCAATACATCATTTCCGATGGATGGAAGGTGTTTGCTTTCTACGAAGCTGGACGGGAATACCTTATGGATTGATTTCATTAGGCGATTGCCGTGGTCAATGGAGATTATTTTTTTCATACTTTTTGCCCTCCTTAGTATTTTTGAGCGAGTTTAAAAAATCTCAACTCAACCATTTAATGATTTTGTTGTTGAAATAGCTTTTGTAGAGGTCATGCTCCTTAAAATTTGTGTCCCCTACATTATTGGCTTAAAATTCGGTCAAAAATGTTCAGCCAAGACCTTAAACCCTATAACAAAAATAGGATAGACGTTTTATTCTAGTAATGGCATCTATCTCCCAAAATGAAGTTTATAAAAAATCAATTAAACTCCGCTTCTTCGAGGAATAGGCGTTACTACTGAATAATCGTGTCTATCCTATTATATATGTCCCTGTGGGCGTGTTGAGAGCGTCGGGAACACTGGATTTTATTGCTAACTTCATATCTCCCGTTACAAGGAGACTTGGCTTTCCTGAAGAAGCCCTGCCACTAACATTAATGCGTTTGGTATCTTCGTCTGCCGCAACGGGTTTGCAATTGGACGTGTACGCTCAGCATGGACCAGACAGCTTTATAGGTCGTTTTGTGTCGGTGATGATGTCCTCTACAGAAACCGTATTCTATACATTTAGCGTGTATTTTTTACATATAGGTGTCACCAAAACCCGATACACTCTCTTTGGTGCGCTTTTCGCCAATGTAGTTAGCATCGTGGCTTCACTTATAATTACTATTTTGGTTTTTGGTAGATAATGGCTACCTAGGTTTTTTAGACCTCCAATTCCTATTAACCTTCTTTTTACTCACCATCATAATGGATAACAAAACCAAAAGTATGACTGTGATTTTTGGGTAAATTGGGGTGTGGAAGCGGTCAATCCAAATGGGTTGCAACAGCGTGTAGACCGTCAACGCCCCGCCTGCAACAGGTATGGGTAATCCGAGAAAATGATTGGTAAAGTCTGCTGTGTTAAAACGTGCCAAACGATAAGCTCCCGCAACCATAAAAACCATGGAAGCAAGCCAAATTAGACCCGAAGACAGGTGTTGTGCGTAAATATGATTTATTAGAACTACGGGTGCGACCCCGAAAGTTATAATGTCCGCAAAAGAGTCCAATTGCTTGCCCATATCACTTGTGACTTTAAGTTTGCGAGCTAAATTGCCGTCAAAAAAGTCAATTACAGCACCCAGCAAGATTAGGATGGCAGCTCTGCGAGGATTGTTTTCGTGTATCAGAAGGGAAATCGACCACATTCCAAGGGCTAAGTTAGTCATGGTCATTAAGTTTGGAATGTGCTTAATAAATTTTCCCATTGCCACTGCCCCTTTTAATGAATTTGTAAACCCCTATGAAAGCCAGCCCAAGTAGCATAACAAACCAAAATGTTACAAAGCGAAAGAAAATTGTTATAACAGCCGCATTACTGACAGCAAAACCTGTAGCAACCAAAAATCCTGACATTGTTGCTTCAAAGCCTCCAAGCCCACCTGGAAAAATGGGCAACATCGCCACCATGTAGGCAGTAAAAGTGATAACGGCAATTTGGACAAGGTTTGCTTCTGGATAAAATTGCAACACAATCAAATACATTCTGACAGGGTAAAAAACCCATATGAAAAGCGATAGCAAGGCAAGCAAAATGCAAGCCTTCTTATTTTTGCGTATACTTTTAATTTGGGTCAGTAAATCAAGAGAAAAGTTTCTAATTTTAACAGCCCATTTACGGCGAGGTGTTGTCCTGCCATCCATCCATTTTTTAATTTTGTCAGGTATGGCAAAGATGGTTATGAAAGCCAGAAAAAGCAAGACCACCGCTCCATAGGCGAAAACTCCCATAAAATCACTGGCAACAAAAAGCAAAACAAAAAACAGTGTACCCACACTGAACATTTTTTGGAGGACAACCATCGCAGCCGCCTTCTCGCCAGAGCAATTTGCAAAACGACTAATAAGCACACCCCTGGTTATTTCACCGCCAAATTTAACACCAGGGGTAATACTATCCATCAAAGCCCCTTGGGAATTTATATAGAACATATCCCGAAATGAGATTTTTTCACCAACAAGGCGGGTTATTTCAAACCACTGCAGATTTACCAAAAGCTGAACGGCAACTTGCAAAACAAGCATAGCTAAAACCAACCATAAAGGGATTTGACGCAGACTGTACCACAAAGCCACACCGTCTAATTGTAACAGGGCAACCAATAGCAAGACCGCAATAATAATCATCCAAACTCGTTTTTTATTCATGCGGTCTCCTTCTTGTTTATGTTCGCTGGCTTAGTTATTCATTAGATTGCTTAATATACAAGGCGGTGTTGCCTACATTGCGTGATTTGTGGGTAACATATGGTCTGCAAGTCAACGCATTATCGCACATTTGACAATACAAACCCCCCAGATGTTTTTTTGGACGACGTACAAGCAATCTTGTACCCACCTTCACTTGTTTTTGTAGGTTTTCAAATACCCGTTCTATAGGTGTCACCTGCAAAGCCAAATGAACTACGGTAAAATCATTGAAGCAAATATTGCTACAACCACATTGGTGCAAAACTTTCACGTGACTTTCAACCCCGACACGACGAATAAGGCATTTGGCTTGCGGGATGCAACTTTCATTATTATCAATCACCGTCACCCTAGCCCCAGTTGTCTGATGAAACAAAATGGCAGAAAAAGGACAAATACCACCACCAATACATAGGATATGGTCATCTGCTGTGATATTAGCTAACACCGCTTCCTTTTCTATAATGTTCTTGTAATAGTTGCTTGAAAGTTTGTATACAAAGCCAGCCTTTGTGGCTTGTTCTTCTATTTTATAGGTTAGGTTCGTAATATGTTTTGGCATACCCTACCCCCTATAGAAATAATTGCCCAATTTGGTTGATGATACCACCAACTAAAATCGCCGTTACAATCGTACCCACAAAAATAGCAATGGCAAAACGTATCTTAAATTCTTTAGCTAAAATACCAAACACCGACAGACACGGCAGATACAACAACGAAACCGCACCAGCCACAAAAGCTTGCAGATATGTTAGGTTTAGTAGAATTAGCGGGGCAACCGACATTTCACGACGCACAATACCAAGGATTAGCGACACCACAGCTTCTTCTGGCAGGCCCAGCCAACCACTTACAACCGCCTGCACTTGGGGATTACTGGCAACAATATTAAGTATACCCGTACCCGCAAGCAAAGCGGCGATAAAAACCGCAATAAGCATTGGTACTTCTGCGTCTTTCAAAAAGTGCTTCATGCGTATTGCCAACTTACGGAAATAGGTTTTTGCGTTGGGTAACAGAAGGTTGGGAATTTCTAGGATTAAAGGGTCAGTTTTACCTTTAATCACCTTGCCAGCCACAAAAGCCACCAAAACAAACATTAGCAGCGCAAACAAAACCATGACAATTGGCATCCACCACGAAAATTCTCCCATCAGTGCCGCCAAAGCACCAATTTGGGATATGCAAGGAACGGCAAAGCATACAATTACCGCAATCATTCTCCGTTCTTTTTTGGTTGTGGCGGCACGGCTTCCTAAAATAGCAGGAATGGCACAACCCAAAGCCAAAAACATATGAATTAAGCTACCACCCTGCACCCCAAGCTTTCGCATAATATTATCAAATAACACGCTGACACGAGGCAGGTATCCAGAATCTTCTAAAAAGGTAATCGCAAGATAAAACGCAAACACATAAGGTAAAATTAAAGCTATTATCCATTGGAAGCTAATTATAAAAATACCGTACTCTCCAATTAAAACATTCAAAAATACACTTGGCATATTGTTGGCAATTGCCGAGTAAACGTCATAACCAACCGAATGGAAAGAGCCGTCAACAAACACACGAAAGCCAGTTTGGAAACCACCATCGTAAAATAAATAACGATATGTAAAAACACTGTCGTATCCAGCGAAAAATCCAAAAATACCCTCAAACACATTGCGGAAGAATGGGACTATCAGCCCATCCACCAACATTATTAATGGCATACGCAACAAGCGACCACCAAAAACCACAACACCAACAAGCAAAACCATTACAAGACTTGCAATCGGCAACCCTGGAAAGGGTTTTACCATTTTGTCGCCAAGCTTGTCCAAAAAGCTGGACCGCCTGCCTCTTGTGTTTTCACATCCATCTCCATTAAAATTACAAGAACGGTTACAAATGTCCCTTGCCGCAGCCCACGGGCAACCTTCGCACTTTCTACAAGCAACAAATTTCTCCATCTCCGCCTGCATCAATAGGGCTTCTAGGTGGAATATCAACTTATCAAAACCTTGTCTTTTCACCGCAATGGTTTCAACAACAGGCGCGCCCAATTCTTCTTCCAGCTTTTTAACATCAATATCAACACCGTGGCGCTTGGCAACATCCATCATATTTAGGGCATAAACCGTCGGAATGTCGTGGCGTGTCAGCTCCATTGCAAGACGCAAATTGCGTTCTAAATTGCTGGCATCAAGCACACAAATTACAGCCAAAGCCCCACTTTCCACAAAACGAGCAGCAACCGCCTCCGCTTCGCTGGTAGGGGTGAGAGAGTAGACACCAGGCACATCAATCAGCGTATATTCGTTGAAACCAACCTCAAAACGCCCCTCAGTAAAGTTTACTGTCGTACCTGAAAAATTGGAGCTTATAACGTTAATCCCAGTAAGTTCGGAAAAGAACACACTTTTACCCACATTGGGATTACCCATCAACAAAATTTTATTTGGTTTATTCAATGCTTTGTCATCCACCTGCACATTATGGCAACTCATCTAGTCGAAACCTCCTTGACGGATATTTGGGTAGCTATGTCCTTGCCCAATGCCACAGAAAAAGCGTTTTCTACCCGCAAAAGCACTGGTCCACCAAAAGCATATCGGCTTTCAATTGAAATCCTAGCACCAACCCGCAAGCCGATATTCTCTAAAAGTCCAACCCCAGGCACGGAAGCAACTTGAAAAACCCTGCCCTTCTCTGCATCATATAAATTTATCATCAGTACACCTCTCTAGTATTCCTAGTGACTTACTATGTTTTTAATATTATCATAATCTCATCCCGCCTGTCAACACCTTTATTTAGAAATTACATAGCAAGTATAAAAAAATCGCATATAATGGACAAAATAGTTCTTGACAAATTTAAGGGTTTAGTATAATATAAGAACATATAAACATATGAATAATTATTCATACAAAAAATGGAGGTTAGGATGAGCAACGAAAGAAGGTTATGTTGTGCAGATTGCGTAAACCCTGAGAGGGTAGAGCAGATAAGAAAAAACATGGTTAGGGAAGAAACCCTTTACGACATTGCAGATTTCTTTAAGATTTTGGGAGATTCTACACGATTAAAAATATTATTTGCTCTGCTAGGAAGCGAAGTTTGCGTGGGCGACTTATCCACGGCACTCGGCATAAGCCAGTCCTCCGTTTCCCATCAATTACGTATTTTAAGGCAAAATAATGTGGTAAAGTTTCGAAAACAGGGCAAGGCTGTGTTTTATTCTTTAGATGACACACACGTGGAAACCCTGCTAAGTGAAGGTCTGGAGCATTTGCTTCAAAAGAATATATATGAGGAGGTTCCAAAATGTCCCAATCTAGTATAACCGCAAGCAATGTAACACCACCACAAAGAGCCTTCGGTGGACTTAATACAGGCTTAAAAATACGATTGGCACGCTACACTGTTGGAGGTATAATCTACATCGTAGCTCTGCTGGCGGGATGGAGTGGAAATTTATTTAACTTGTCCTTTAACAACCCTTTTGCTGGGCTATACGGACAACCTGCCACCTGGATGTTCATTGCATCTTATGCCATTTTCGGCTTCGACGTTTTGTTTAATGCAGTCAAAAACATACTTAAAAAGCAGGTTTTTAACGAATTTTTTCTAATGTCAATCGCAACCATTGCGGCAATTTACATAGGAATGTATTACGAAGCTGTACTTGTTATGATATTTTTCCAAGTGGGTGAGTTTTTCCAAGATATGGCTGTAAATCGCTCTCGTAAGTCTATTAAGGACTTGATGGACATTAAGGCAGAATACGCTAACCTTATTATGGGTGACACAGTGGAAAAGGTTGACCCCCAAGACGTAAAAGTCGGTAGTATCATTTTAGTTAAACCTGGTGAGAAGGTGCCTTTGGATGGTATTGTTTTGGAGGGTTCAAGCCAAGTGGATTCTTCGTCCCTTAGTGGCGAGTCTGTACCAAGGTCGGTTCATGTTGGGGATACTGTTTTAAGTGGAGTAGTAAACCTTACTTCTCTGTTGAGGATTGAAGTGTCAAAGGACTACGAAAACTCAACCGCCGCCAGAATTATGGACATGGTGGAAAATGCCGCCAGCAAAAAATCGCAAACAGAGCGTTTTATAACAAAATTTGCTAAAATTTATACACCAATCGTTACCATTTCAGCGTTATTGTTAATGTTTATACCTATCCTATTTTTCCCTAACGCAGAACCCAGTGAATGGATTTTCCGTGGCATCATTTTCCTAATGGTTTCTTGTCCGTGTGCCTTGCATCTTTCAGTGCCTTTAAGTTTTTTCAGCGGTGTTGGCTCGTCATCTGCCAAGGGCGTTTTGGTTAAGGGTAGCACCTATTTAGAAGTGCTTGCAAATGTGGATGCAGTGGTTTTTGACAAAACTGGCACAATTACAAAAGGTGTGTTTAATGTAACAGAAATTGTACCATCGGCAGGTGTCAGTCACGAAGATTTGCTAGAAACTGCCGCTGGCATAGAATCTTTTTCCAACCACCCCATTGCCAAGTCTATTGTAGCCGAATACAAAAAAAGCAACGACACACCATCAAGCTTTGAAGTTGAAGACTTTGAGGAAATTCACGGAAAAGGACTTAAAGCCAAGGTAAATGGGGTTACGGTTTTAGCAGGCAACGGCAAGTTGATGGAAGCCAATAACATAAATCACACAGAAGACAAAAATGGTGCTGGCTCCGTGGTTTATGTGGCACGTGATGGTACATTTTTGGGTCATATCATAATTTCGGACATCATCAAAGAAGATGCCACTGAAGCCTTGCAAGCCCTTAAAACCGCAGGCATAAAAAAGACGGTTATGCTAAGTGGCGACCGCATCCCTGCCGCTCTTGCTGTTGCCACAGCCGTTGGTATTGACGAGGTTCATGCAGAACTTATGCCTGACGAGAAGGTGGATATGGTTGAAAAACTGTACAACGCACACCCCGATTGGAAAATCGCCTTTGTTGGCGATGGCATTAACGATGCACCCGTACTCAGTCGTGTGGATGTTGGTATCGCAATGGGTGGTATTGGCTCAGATGCGGCGGTAGAGGCAGCCGACGTGGTAATTATGACCGACGAAATCTCTAAACTTGCCCCTGCAATCGCCATCGCCCGAAACACCATGGCAATTGTAAAACAAAACATAGGTTTTGTTATGGTAGTTAAATTTGTGGTTTTAGGGCTTGCCATTTTTGGTCACGCAAACATCTTTTGGGCTGTCGTGGCAGATTCTGGGGTAACATTCGTTGCAGCACTTAATTCTATACGCAAAAAATAAGGAAGCAAAAACCCCTCCACAACTCTTTGGAGGGGTTTTTAGTTTTCTAAAATTCAACTAATTCTTCACGTTTAGGACCATTGGACAACCAAGTAATCGGCACACCAATCTGCTTCTCAATAAATTTCACATAAGATTTGGCGTTTTCTGGCAGGTCGGCGAATTTACGAATACCTCTAATATCTTGCTTAAAGCCTGGTAAAATTTCGTATACAGGCTTGGCAAAGTCTAGTAGGGACGGAGCTGGGAAATCAGTTGTTTGCTTGCCGTTTATCTCATAAGCCACGCAAACAGGTATTTCGTCCAAATAAGATAAAGTATCAATATTTGTCATGGCAACCTCGGTTGCCCCTTGACATTGCACCCCGTATCTGGTTGCAACGGCGTCAAAATAACCTACACGGCGGGGACGACCCGTCAACGCACCAAACTCGCCAGCGTGACCGCCACGCAAACGAAGCTCGTTAGCTTCGTCACCAAAAAGCTCCACCACAAAAGGTCCAGCACCAACGCAGGACGAATATGCCTTGGTTACAGCTAAAATATTGGTTATCGCATACGGTGGAATACCCGCACCAACAGATGCAAAGCCCGCCAAAGTGTGGCTGGAGGTTACATAGGGATAAATACCCATGCCCACATCACGCAACGCCCCCAACTGCCCTTCCAACAAAATGTTTTTGCCTTGTTCACGGGCATCACGCAAAAACGCTGTTGCATCGCCCATATGCTTTTCAACAAAGGGGCGGAATTTTACAATGCGTTCATAAATATCCATATATTTCACAGGCTCGGCTTTATACACGCCGACCAACGTTAAATTGACTTTCTCATAAAGATGCTCTAAACGGGTTTTGAAATGGGCATCGTCAAAAATCTCATTAAGTTGAATAGCTTCTTTGAAGTATTTTTCGGCATAAAAAGGAGCGATACCCGATTTTGTAGAGCCAAATTGACGGTCGCCTCTACGTTCTTCTTCCAGTTCATCCAGCAAAATATGATGAGGAAGAAGCAAAGGAACACGCTGGTCCAACATCAATTGGAATTTAAGGTCTGGCACAATTTCCAACACCTTGGCAATTTCTTTTTCTAGATATTCCAGGTTTAACGCACAACCATTGCCAATGATATTTACCACATTTTCATAAAACATACCAGACGGCATTTGATGCAGTGCAAATTTTCCATATTCGTTTAGAATGGTGTGACCCGCATTACCGCCACCTTGGAAACGCACAACAACATCTGCCTGACCCGCCTTAATATCGGTTATCTTACCCTTGCCTTCGTCGCCCCAGTTTGCACCAACGATTGCCGTTATCTTACTTTTACTCATATCGTCAACCCCTTAGAGTTTTTCAAAATTATATTCCAAAAATTCATTGTACCACAGCATTTTCCAATTTGCAAATTATTTATTTTGTTGCTGATGTTGTGGGTATTAAATCGCCACACACAATGCAGTCCCCTAATTACACTTTCAAATGCTCGCTCTCAGTGTTGTCATTCCAGTTTGCTAAGGTTGGAAGAACATAGTTTGCAAGAAATTCTTCGGTTTGCTGGGTTGCCCTACCCGTGTAATTAGCGGGGTCAAGTAGGCTCGTTAGATGTTCCAGTGTGGTGTCAAAGGTTGGGTCTGTAGCAATCCTCTCCAATAGGTCATTTTGCCCACCCTGCTCCTTTACATTTGCCGCCGCCGCCATAGAATGAACACGGATTGCCTCATGCAAATCTTGGCGGTTGCCCCCACGTTTAACCCCGTCCATCATAATGTTTTCTGTTGCCATAAAAGGCAACTCTGACATAATGCGGGCATGGATAATTTTAGGATAAACCACTAAGCCACCCGCCACATTTATGTAGAGATTTAGCACGCCGTCCATTGCCAAAAATGATTCTGGCACTGCAATGCGTTTGTTGGCAGAATCGTCTAGCGTTCGCTCTAACCATTGTGCCGCCGCCGTGTGTGCGGTGTTCTGCCCCTGTGCGATAATATGACGACAAAGGGCATTCATCCGCTCGGCACGCATGGGGTTGCGTTTGTAAGCCATGGCAGACGAGCCGATTTGTGACTTTTCAAAAGGTTCTTCCATTTCTTTTAGATGAGCCAGCAAACGTAAGTCATTAGCAAATTTGCTGGCAGACTGGGCAACCTGCCCCAGCACATTAACAAAACGAGAATCGACTTTACGGCTATATGTCTGCCCGCTAACTGGATAAACGGCAGGAAAGTCAAATTCCAATGCAATTATATCTTCCAGTTTTTTAACTTTGTCTGCATCACCGTCAAAAAGCTCCAAAAAACTAGCATGGGTGCCAGTAGTGCCTTTACTGCCTAAAAATTTAAGGTTGGACAGCACAAAGTTGATTTCTTCCAAATCCAAAAGTAGGTCGTGCATCCACAGGGTTGCACGCTTGCCCACGGTTGTCAACTGGGCAGGCTGAAAATGGGTAAAGCCAAGGGTTGGCAGGGATTTGTGCTTCTGTGTAAAGTCAGCTAAAACCGACAGAGTTTTTAGTATTTTGTTTTTTACCAAGCGTAAGGCTTCTCGTTGTATTATCAAGTCACCATTGTCTACAACATAGGCAGATGTTGCTCCGAGGTGGATAATAGCCGAAGCAGAAGTACACTGCTCTCCAAAAGCGTGTACGTGAGCCATCACATCATGCCTAACCTCTCGCTCAATTTCCGCTGAACGGTCAAAATTGATATTGTCAACAAATCGCTCCATTTCAGTAATCTGGGCTTCACTTATACTAAGTCCCAGTCGCCTTTGACCCTTCGCCAAAGCAACCCAAAGTTTACGCCAAGTCTGCACCCTGTTCTGCTCAGAAAACAATCTTTGCATCTCTTTTCCTGCATACCTGCTTGACAAAGGCGAAATATAACCTGTTTTATCCATCGTATCTCCTCTTAATCAATATTATTTATATTGACGATAGTCGTTTGAAATTTTGCGGTATCGCCTGTATGACTGGGACGGGCAATGCCCGCCCCTACCAGAGATACAACTCATTATGGGCGGGTGTTAGGTGGATATTCTCCCGAAAAACAAGCATGACAAAAGCCAATATCCTTTGCATCGGGTATAATGCTGGCAAGGTCGTTTATATCTAGGTGTGCTAAGCTATCAGCACCGATAATTTTGCAAATATCATCCTCTGTGTTGCCATGGCTAATAAGCTGGATAGAATCTGGCACATCTGTCCCAAAATAGCAGGGATGACGAAATGCAGGGCTGGACATACGCAAATGCACCTCTTTAACACCAATTTCCCGCAACATTTTAATGATAATGCTGTTTGTTGTCCCCCTAACCATGCTGTCATCCACAAGCACCACTCGCTTGCCCTCTAAATATTTACGCAATGGGTTCAGTTTTAAGCGTACGGCAGCTTCACGGCTCATTTGGTCGGGACGTATAAATGTTCTGCCAGCGTATCGGTTCTTTCCAAAACCCTCCTCATAAGGTATACCCGACTCCTCCGAATATCCCATAGCCGCAGGGATACCAGAATCTGGCACACCAATAACAATATCGGCTTCCACAGGTTTAACCTTGGCAAGCAATCGCCCGCTTAACCTACGAGCGTCGTTCACCAGCTGACCATGAATTGTAGAATCTGGTCTTGCAAAGTAAATATACTCAAAAATACAAAGGCTACTTTTAGTTTTATCACAATTTTCAGTATTGGAGTGCAAAACACCATCTTTTACTACGATAACCTCACCAGGCAACACTTCACGCACAAACTTAGCGTCAACAGCATCCAAAGCACAAGTTTCAGAAGCAAACACCAGAGAACCATCCGCACATTCCCCATAACATAGAGGCCTAAAACCGTTAGGGTCACGTGCCACAATCATCTTGCTTGGGGACATAATAACTAGAGAATACGCCCCTTTTAATATTGACATGACCTTTGCCACGGCTGCTTCCACAGACCCAGATGCAAGTCTGTTGCGTGCAATGGCGTATGCAATAATCTCCGTATCTGTGTTTGAACGATAGATTGCCCCTTCAAGCTGATATTCTTCACGAAGTTTGTCGGCATTGGTTATATTGCCGTTATGACTAATCGCCAACTGTCCCTTGGCATAATTTACCACCAATGGCTGCGCACTATTTTTATCGGTGCGGTTGCCCGCTGTAGAATAACGGCAATGGGCAATCGCCATAACCCCTTCTAATCCATTAATGATTTTATCGTCAAAAACCTCCTCAACCAGCCCAACGTCTTTATAAAAATAAATTTCCCTGTCGGAATTAACAGCAATACCGCAAGCTTCCTGCCCACGGTGTTGCAAAGCCATTAGTCCCAAATAAGCCTTGGTAGCCAACTGGTTGCCTGTCGCATTTTGATTGTAAATCCCAAAAACACCACATTCTTCACGAATATCATCAAACATTTTTATGTCCCCAACTTTCTTCAGTATGTTTTGTTATAAGTCTATCAGATAATTTGTCGCTTGTCAAATTATCTTGGCGAAGGATTTTATAAACCTTGTTTATTAGGGTCGGCATTTTCATATGCAAAAATTCTTGAAATATTCTTGAAAAATTTATCCAGTTGTGGTATAATTCTTTGGCGAGGAGATTGGCTGATTATGGAGATGGTTCACAAATCTGTTTTGTTGGCGGAAACGCTGGATTATTTGAATATTCGCACGGATGGAGTGTATATAGATGCCACTTTGGGTGGTGGGGGTCACTCATCTGAAATTGCTAAAAAACTGGGAAGTGGGCTTCTGGTTGGTGTTGACCAAGACGACTTTGCCATACAGCAAGCGTCGGCGGTTTTATCGAAATTAGATAAAAACACCAAAATCGTTCGTGCAAACTTTTCAGAAATTGACAAAATTGTGTCTGAGGCACAAATTTCCAGTGCTGACGGTGTTTTGATGGATTTAGGTGTGTCATCCTTCCAATTAGACGATGCAACTCGTGGATTTTCCTATATGCACGATGCTCCGCTAGATATGCGGATGAACCAAAACCACCAAATGTCCGCATGCGATGTGGTAAATTCCTATAGCGAAGATGAATTACGTAATATTTTCCTTAGTTATGGTGAGGAAAAGTGGTCGGCTCGCATCGCAAAATTTATTATTTCTCAGCGTGAAAAAGAGTCGATAAAAACAACCTTTCAACTTGTCGGCGTCATCAAAGCAGCGATACCAAAATCTGCTCGCAAGGACGGTCCGCACCCTGCAAAGCGTGTGTTTCAAGCAATTCGTATTGAGGTTAATGGCGAGCTGGCAATTTTAGAAAAGTCAATCGAAAATTTTGTAAATATTTTGTCGCCTAATGGCAGAATTTGCATAATAACTTTCCATTCGCTGGAAGACAGAATTGTTAAAAATGTTTTCGCACGACTGCAAAATCCCTGCACCTGCCCACGAGAATTTCCGATTTGCGTGTGTGGCAAAACACAAACAGTAAAAATAATTACAAAAAAACCTATTGCCCCCAGCGAAAATGAGCTTACAGAAAACCCACGTGCCAGAAGTGCAAAATTGCGGGTGGCAGAAAAAATAGACTAAAATTTCGGAGGTTTACCCATGGATAGAAATAGTTTGACAAGAGGTCAAAACCCTTATTATTCATCAGGTTCCACAGCAAGACAAGTCGCCCATGAGGAGGTTTTTCAACCACGCCCCAATAGGGTAAGGGTAACCAGAAAAAGGGTAAAGGCAAAATTTGCCGAAGATATCCAAGTACGTCACCTTCACGCCCTTGGATATTACGCTATTTTTACGGTTTTTCTAGGTTGTGTGGCTGGGGTTTTTGCAATTAGTATCCAGTTGCAAAGCAGTCAAGTTCAGTTGGAAAGTGCAACCAGTCGCCTTTCAGCACTAACAGTAAGTAATGCTGCACGTGAAAGTGAAATTCACGCCAACTTAGACTTGACCGCCATTGAATATATAGCAATAAATCAACTAGGCATGATGCCACCAGAAGACTTTCAAAGGGTGGTTGTGGTCGCCCCTCCTCAAGCTGTTGTGGTAAATTACGATTCGTCAGAAATTGCAACAAGCAGATTTTCTTTTACTGATTTTTGGCGTACGATTGTAGGTAATGATTAATGGACAACCTTGATAAAAACCGCCAAAACGCCATCCGAGACCACCGTGTAAAACAGCACAGACAAAAGCAAGCGACCGCCAACGTGAAACAACAGCGTGCCACACGTTGGCAAAGTAAAAAAATACCTATTTTGGTTATATCTTTTCTCATACTTACGGGACTTTTGGTGTGGCAAATCTTGTTTTGGCAGAACTTTGCAGGGGACGCCTATGCGGTGCGAGCCATGAATCAAGTGTTAACCCGCCACGGTGTTGGCGACACCATAACCCACCCCAACCGTGGACGTATAACTGATAGAAATATGCAAAATTTAGCCGTTTCCTCTACAGCTTACAATATTTTTGTTGACGTGAGGATGCTAGATTATCGTATGAATTGGGAGTATGACCGAGAGTTTTCCCAAGCCAATCAATACCGACGTTTTGTCACCTACGACAACAATCGTGCAATTTTTACAGGTTTTTTTGGTTGGACAGGTTCAGAATTTGATACTATGGTAGCAATTGACCCTCAAACTGGGAATTTAGTCAACAATACTCATTATTTTGTCATAGAACGCACCGTCCCTTTTTCTCGTCGAATTGAATTTGAAAATTGGCTTATCGAAAACGACTTGTTTACCAGAGATATACATTTCGAGCAACAAACACAGCGTAGTTATATTCACAACCAGCTGGCAGCACCAATTATCGGTTTTCAGCGAGATTTGTGGTGGGGATTAGAGCATCAATACAACAACTTTTTGGCGGGATACGCTGGTCGTAACATGGCGATGTTCGGCACAGAAGGACATATTGTCACCGACCGTATATCCCCTATCCATGGTGCAAGTGTCGTAACCACCTTAGACCTGAATTTTCAGCGTTTTGCCGAGGATTTGGTTGTACGATGGGCAGAAATGGCACAGGCTGGACATGCCTCCGTTATCGTTATGGACCCCAACACAGGCGAGGTGCTGACAATGGCACAATATCCCAGTTTTGACCCCAATAATCCCGCCTGTATACAATCCCTAACCGCCAATAGCCAAACTCAATTTTTGTCATATCTCGACCCAAGCTCTGACGAATTTATAAATCATTTATTTAGAATTTGGGCAAACTTTAATGTTAGCAACACCTTCGAGCCAGGCAGTATTTACAAACCCTTTACTGCCGCAAAAGCTCTTGAAGAAGGACTTATATATTCCAATCAAATGTTTTACTGTGGCGGTTTCGTTTATCGTGGTGGCTTTCGTATTCGTTGCTGGACATATCCACGTGGACAGGGACATCTTAATCTTACCCAAGCATTGGCGAATTCTTGTAATGTGGCACATATCGAAATTGCAGAAATATTGGGTCGCCAGTTATTCTGGCAATATCAGCGTGATTTTGGTTTTGGCGTAATTACTGGTATTGACTTGCCTGGAGAAAATCCTGGAATGGTGTTTACCCCCGCCGAACTTAATGTCACAGAACTTGCAACTTCATCATTTGGACAACGCTTCACATCCACCACCATTCAATCCATCGCCGCTTTTGCACCTTTGATAAATGGCGGTCATGTGGTGCGTCCCCATGTGGTTTCTCATGTTATTGATAGTGACAATGACGTGGTTTTTGTACAGAATGATACCATTCAACGTAGTGTGATTTCCCCAGAGGTGTCTGACTGGATGCGTCGTGCAATGGCAAACACCATAACAGACGGAACCGCTAGAAACGCCGCAATTAATGGGTTTACCCAAGGAGGTAAAACAGGTACAGCCGAGCAAGGCTTACAAGATGACCCCAACTTTTCTTGGTCTATTTCATATATCGGATATTTTCCTGTAGAAAACCCTCGATATTTAATTCAAGTGGTTGTGCATCAAGTTCCGCCTGCCGTCTATGAAGGTGGTTTCCGCTCCGTTGTTCCCATGTATAGGGAGATGATGCAGGAAATAATTCGCTTGCGTAACATCCAGCCCTGCGATGCTGTAGAGCTTACCGCCACCGCATATGATGCAATTGTAGAAAACTTCGTAGGAATGAACATACAAGCAGCATCACATATCCTAAGCGGTCCTGGACGTAGCTTTGATTTGATTAGTAGCGGAAATTTGATAGCTTCCCAATTCCCTCCAGCTGGGGTTCTTGTCCCTGCAGACACTCCTGTAATTCTTCATCTGGAAAGCGACGGAAGTCAACCATTGGTCTTTGTCCCTGATTTAATAGGTCAGAATTTAGATTTTGCTAGGGAAGTTTTGCTTCAAAGTGGTTTTGTTGTACGAACCATTTATAAAGACCCAAACAATGAAAGCATCAATTTTACAGTACACAGTCAAATGGGAGCTGGGCTTATGTTTCCAGAAGGTACAACAATTTTACTAACTATACAATAATACCATAACCTTGCTATTGCAAACACTGTCCTAATATGTTACAATCTGTTCATAATGCTTTACATAAAAGTGTTGAAAGGAGATGTTCTGTGAAAGTTGAACTTGTAAACTCTTTCGTTCAAGGGGCGCAAGGTACTTTAACTACCATTTGCGGTGAAATTGATAAATTGGGCAAGGTTTTTATGAAACAAGCCCCATTCCTTCCCAGTGACATTTCTATTGTTATCGGTGTTCACGGGGAGTTAAACGGTCACGTTATATATGCCATGGATGAAAAAAGCGGAATTTTGCTGGCTTCTAAACTTATGGCTGGATTTGAAGTCAATGGGCTTGATGATATGTCAAAAAGTGCCATTAAAGAAGTAGGTAATATGATTTCTGGAAATGCCGCAAATGCTCTATTTAACCATGGTTTCACTGTAGACATAACGCCCCCTACATATTTAGGGAAAGGTGATACTGGTGGCATGGATTTTTTAGAGAATGATAGCAAACTGCTTTGCATACCCATATTCTACCAAGGAGAGCAAATCTTTGAAGTAGATTTGCATTTTAAGGGATAATGATACCATTTTCTGCTGTTTCTGCTGTATACAAAATTTTATATGCTTTCCCAAAATACTTTTTCCCCCAGCAAATGGCGGATTCTGTTATGGATATTGACTATAACAAGTTTTGGGATGAAGGTATCAGGGGTTTAATTTTTGACATTGACAACACCCTTGCAACCTTCGACATAGCCTTGCCTGACGAAGCAACGGTGGCTTTTTTGCGTAGCTTGGAAGAAAAAGGATTTTCCATTTGCTTTTTATCCAACAATTCTAAAAGACGTGTAGAAATTTTTAGCGAAAGTTTGGGTTATCCCCATATTTGGCGAGCGCAAAAGCCACGACGTGTAAATTTGTACAAAGCCATCAAAATGCTTGGTTTAGACAAATCTCAAGTTGTTTTAATTGGAGACCAAATTTTCACAGATTGTTTGTCGGGCAACCGTGCTGGGGTGTACACGGTTTTAACTGCACCAATAAGCGTTAAAGACGAATGGCAAGTCAAACTTAAGCGACTGCCCGAAAAGTTTGTTTTGCGAGCCATCAGACGGGCAAAATTATGATTATCACAGGAGCCACCCGAATGACAGGGCTTATAGGCAGTGACGTAACAAACAGCATGTCTCCCTTTATTCATAATTTTTTGTCAAAAAAAATTGGAAAAGATGCGGTTTACTCTGCTTTTAACGTAAGCACAAACCAACTAGAAAACGCGGTTAAAGGTGCATACGCATTGGGTTTTGCTGGACTTAATGTGACATCACCACATAAAATTGCCGTAATGGAATATACCACCAGCCTTGACAAATCTGCACAAAAAGCATATGCCGTAAATCTACTAAAATATACCGACCGTGGTTTTGTGGGGTACAACACCGACATTGACGGCATTTTATTGGCTTTAAGAGAACATCACAAAGTCCCAAGACCTAAAACCGTCACCATTTTAGGGACGGGTGGTGCGTCCAACGCAGCGGTTATAGCCTTAAACGATGCAGATGTAACTGTGATAAGTCGCAAAGAAGCCGAGAGAGGTGCTTTGTGCAACATCAGCGGAGATTTGTTCATACAAGCCACATCAGGTACACCAGAAGAACTTTTACACCTTGCACCTCCGCATCTTCTAACCAACTTTACCACAATTTTTGATATGAATTATCCAAAACACAACCCATGGTTACAACAAGTTAAAACCCCAGAAAATAAAGTGTTTGACGGTCTTGCTATGCTGGTTTATCAAGCCATTAGGTCTTATGAAATCATCTGGCACAAAAACATTTCCTACGAGCTGGCACAAGAATTGCTTTATGAGATTATTGATAATGATAAGGAGAATCGAAATGGACATTCGTAAAGAAGTTTTTGACAAAAATACCCTACAAATTCGCAACTATATGGAAGATTGTGTTATTGATTTGTTAGGACCTGTGCTGAGCAATCTAAGCTCTTGCCAATGTGAAAATTGTGCTTTAGACATTATGGCAATCGCCTTAAACAGCTTGCCAACTAAATATGTGGTAACAAAAAAGGGTGAGCTTTACACCAAATTATCAAGTCTACAAAACCAGTCTGATGTGGACATTATCACCGCCATAGCCAAAGCCAGCGTTATCGTGTCACGCAATCCTCGCCACGATAGATGATAAAACCTAATATTGCATTAATCGGCCCAATGGGTGCTGGAAAAACGTCTGTTGGGCGTTTGCTTTCGGTTGCTCTAAACATGGGCTTTTTTGATTTGGATGTAGAGATTGAAGCCGACAAAGGCTCGACTATCACACAAATATTCCAAGACCACGGAGAAGCTTATTTTCGCAAGCTAGAGCATGAAATATGCAAAAAAATCCCTGAAATGAAAGGGTTCATCGTCTCTACAGGTGGTGGAATTCTGATAAATCCTGCAAACCTTCCCCTTCTACAATCCACTTGCACCTTGGTTTACTTGACAGCGACCCCCCTCACCCTTCATCGAAGGCTGGAAGGCAACGACACCCGTCCCCTACTCCACAACCTAGAAAGCATATTACATATCCGTGAACCCCTGTATATGCAAGCCGCAAACCACACAATCCAAACCGATAAAAAAACCCCAGCCCAATGTGCTAGGGAAATTATTGATATTATTTTCTGAGAATTTCTAAAAACTACTTAACTTCGGGCTTACCTTAACTCAATCACCGCTAAAATATGCCTCGGTTTGACAATACAAACACCACAATCCCCACAACACCACTGACAAGAAGAATTGCTACCAAAACCCCAAGCCAATTAGGCATTGGTTTGGGTGGCGGCCCACCTGTCTTGGTTGGCATCCATTGCAAGCCTATCACAAAGCCCAACGCCAGCGTAAAAACCAACGCCAGCGGTACAAGCAAACCCCACATTATTCTGCGACCACGGCGTAAAAGCAACGCTTTGGCGAATCAACCACGCCATCTTTCCGCAAAGCCTTGATTGCCTTATCCACATCAGTCCGCTCTAGCCCAGTTACTTCCATAATGCCCTTAGCATCCATCATCTCTCCTGAGTTTTGCAAAGCTTCCAAAACCTTATCTTTATCCATTTTGATATTCCTCCTATTTTCATAAATCATTCATCATGGTAACGTGTTTCCAATTAACTAAAATCCAAATTCGTCGAATTTCACACCTTGCAAATAGTTATTAATGGCGTGCGCAACATAAGGTACAACATTGTCGGGCAATTTGTTGATGGGATACCATTCCAGTAAGTCGCATTTATGGGTTTCCATATTGGTCACCTGTCCGCCCCATTTTTCACAACACAAGAAATAGTCAATTCGCTCACCTTGCTCTGTCCTGCGGTGAATGGCTTGCACAATCTCCAAATTTTCTGGCGAGATGTCAATACCGACTTCCTCATGTGCTTCCCTTATGGCGGCTTGTTTCACGGTTTCGTTACCGTCCAAATGTCCCGCTGGCACACTAAAATTCCCGTCCTCGTAACCAGTATTAAAACGGCGTAACAACAAAATTTTGTCACCATCCACCAAAAATAGATGGACTGCACACAACAAAGAAAATTTACCACTTTTCATAACGCACCATATCCTCTAAGTCCCTTCTAGAGACTGGTTTCGGGGGATTATCAGTGTAGCCAATGGTAACAACTCCCACCACATATTGGTCATTGGGTATATCCATAATAGGACGCATATCTGCTTGGGCATACCACCCCGTCCAACAACTGGCAAGACCTAGGTTCTCTGCCATAAGCAAAATATGCTCAATCGCCACGGCGGTATCACGGATAACCGCCTTTAATTCGGGCAGTGGCGAATTTTCGTCAACCACAACATCAACCAAATCAGGGTTGCGACGCTTAACATCTGCAACGCACACAATAAAAACAGGTGCATCCACCATCCACATTTGATTGTGGTCGGCTTTTGCAATCTGCTCTTTGGTGTTCGGGTCTGTGACAATAACAAAGTTCCAAGGCTGGCTATTTTTGCCAGATGGTGCAAGCCTTGCCGCTTCCAACAACTGTAGCACTTTCTCCTTGTCTACTGGCTTACCATTGTAACTTCTAGTGCTTCGTCTAGTAGATATTTCTTTAATCATTTCGCAGCCCCCCCTAATACGGCACACAGGACGTTTTATAGCCGTCCTGTGTGCCACAAAATTATGCCTTATCTTTAGAACCAAATAATTCAATTTTCGCACGAACAGTCGCCTTCATAGCTTCCACACCAGGTGCAAGAAGTTTGCGTGGGTCATAACCTTTGCCTTGTTTGTCCTTACCTTCTTCGACATAACCACGGGTTGCCGCCGCAAAAACCAATTGCAATTCAGTATTCACATTTATTTTGCTAACACCAAGACTTATGCTACGCTTAACCATATCCTCTGGAATACCAGTTCCGCCGTGCAGAACCAGCGGAATACCACCAGTTGCGTCATTGATGGCACTTAGAGCATCGAAGTCCAACCCTTTCCAATTATCAGGATAGACACCATGGATATTACCGATGCCAGCCGCTAAAAAGTCGATGCCAGTCTCGGTGATTTTACGACACTCCTCAGCATCGGCAATTTCGCCAGCACCAATAACACCGTCTTCTTCTCCGCCAATAGAGCCAACCTCCGCCTCAACGGAAACCCCTTTATCGTGGGCTAATTTGACAATTTCCTTGGTCTTGGTGATGTTTTCTTCGATTGGCAGATGGCTTCCGTCGAACATAACGCTGGTAAAGCCCGCTTCAATGCAAGCTAAACAATCCTCATATGTACCATGGTCCAGATGAGTCGCTACAGGTACTGTGATTTTCAAATCCTCCACCATAGCACCAACCAAAGCCACTACGGTCTTAAAGCCACCCATATACTTAGCAGCACCAGCAGAAACACCCAAAATTATAGGACTGTTCATCTCTTGTGCTGTCTGTAAAATGGCTTTTGTCCATTCCAAATTGTTGATATTAATTGCACCAACCGCATACTGCCCTTTGCGGGCATTTTTCAACATTTCACTAGCATTAACTAACATAATTTTTCCTCCCAATATTTTAATTTATAAAATTAAATCCAATTATACTAATAGCCAGACTAGCACTGGCGTGTACCAAATAACTTCCTATGATGCTGTCGCTTCTTCTGGTTATTTCGTTGAAGAAAATTCCCGTAGCCGTCAACCCAACCGTAGCAAGAACCAAAAGCGCGGGGTCAACCCCATATCTCATAATTGCCACATGATAAACCGCAAATAGTGTGGCTGAGAATATATGGGCATAAACTTTGTAACCTATTCTATACAGCGTAAGAAATATAAATCCACGGAAAAACAATTCCTCTAAGGCAACATTTACAACCACATAATACATAACTGCAAATATGTAATTTTCGCTGGTAATACCCACATTTGACAGAGCATTTACGACCATCTCTTGCTCTAACCAAGGTCGGATTATTAAAAAAGCAATAAAAACCACGATAGCAGAACCCAGACCAAAAAGGGCTGAATACTTCAGTGCCTTACCTCGCCCTTTAACAGAAAATAAATCCACAAATCTGCCGTCTTTTGTTAATGCAAAATATATTATTGAACAAGCTACGAAAATAACCAACTTTGCTAATGACGTGAAAATGTAGTCATTAAATGGCGTGAACAACATAACACCATGAGCTACGCACGCCAATATGGATAAAACTGTAATCAACAAAAGGTTTTTGTTTTTCATGTCAGACTAATTCCCGATATAGATTATTTGTAGTATGTCGTTAAAATCCCCTCCGACAGGTAACAAGAAATTACCCGCCATCAGACTAACCGAATACTCACCCGCAATAAGAAAATCTACAAAAGCACTGGCATCATCCACAACACCGTGGTGTTGCAAAATCACAGCAATATAGTTGCCCATTGCCCCGTGAGGTATTGTTACCCAGACAAAATCTGTGGCAGGTTCTTGGGTTTGGTGTTGCTCAAAAGCGTGTTCGTCCTCGTCATTATCGTAATACGGTTCATCGTGTTCGTATTCCACCACCTCATCAGTGGGACGATATAACTCATCATTACTCGCAAAGACCATGCCTAATTCTTCGGCACGAGCAATAACAACTTCGTCATCACGAGCCTGCATTAAAAGTGTATATAAATAATAGTTTTCTTCTTCAAAAGCCATAAAATGGGCGTTACGTTGCACAATATAAGCAAAAAACACCACAACCACGGTTATGGCAATTCCCAGCCCAACGCCGAAAATCATACGACTTCTATCACTTCTGGGATTAGCCATTTTGCCCACCCCCTAAAGTGACAATCAGCCCCACCTCACCCTTGCCCATATCCAGCTTACGTGCAATTTCTTCCACGGTCTGACCTTCTTCGTGCATTTTCACAATACTAGCAAATTTTGGGTTAATATTCATCTTTTTGTTGTCATCAATCGTTAAATCAACTCGTTTAGCGTATTTTTCCAAGTCACGTGCTTGGTCTTTAGAATGAAAACTGACAGGAACATCCGCATCCCCTATTTTCTTCTGCTTTTCATCAATCAAACTATACAAAAACAATAATTCTTGGTATTTGTTGTCAAATTCTTTGAAAACACTTTTGGACATATCATCAAGTTCAGAAATCACCTCATCGGCTACATCAGCAGAATTGTTATACGCATCAAAACCAGCGACACCAGCCCGTGAATGACTAAGTGCCGCCATAACAATGCACACCCCACCGCCAACCAGCAGAAGTATTAGCATAAATATAAAGAAATCCATTTGAAACAAAGTCATTTACAAACTCCTTAGGTGCTACATCATAATATCCAACATTCCACGACCTGGCACTGGAGCCTTTTTGTCATCGGCTTGCTCCTCGGCTTCCCGCTCAGCTTTGTGCCTATCTTGTTGGCTACCACCGCCACGCCCATCTTTATCCAACTGCTGCTTCTCCGCTTCTTCTGGCTCGTTAACGGTTTTTTGCCTCTCATCTGACACCTTAGCAAATTGCTGTGCAAAGGCGTTATTTTGGGTTTCAGCACGGCTACCATCGTTATTTGTAAGACGGTTCACCTCAGGCATACGTTGCACCATAACCTGCATATCTACAGGGCGTATAGACATACAAACCACTCCTTTATGCTATTCTATGAAAACTTCCGACTTTATAACTCCGTTTACAGAACGGAAAACAGATACAGTAACATCGTCATACAGATACTTATATGCAGAACCTATGGTAATGCTTGTCCCTGAATGTATCACTTTTTCAGCAATAACCTTACCAGTTGTACGCTTCAAGGCTTCCATCATCTCTGTCATTTCTTCTTCCATTTTTTCAGCTCTATCCCGCAACATATTGCGGTTTTGTAACAATTGCACAAGTAAAGCCTTACGTTTAGCGTCCATGTTGGCAACATCTTCGTTTTGCACAACACCCTCATAACTTTCATTAAGCTGATTAAATTGTTGCTTTACAGTTAAATAGCTGGCTTTTAACTCCTCGTAACGGGCAGAAAGTTCCATGTTTCCACCAACCTTAATTTCCGTGCGTGTACCCATGTGAGAGCCAATGGTTTTTGCCCGCACTTCCTCGCCAGCGATTACCGTGCCACCAGCAATAAAGCAGTTATCGCCTTCCAAATCCACAGCACCGTCCACAATTATTTCCGAGTGCAGAAGTGCGTTTGTTTTCAAATTACCTTTGGCGATAATTGTTGCATTTTGGGCAAACTTTGTAAAAACATTACAACCAGACTCTATACGCCCTTTGCTACGTCCCATTATTCCGCCATAAAGATTGACAGAACCAGTTGCACGAATGGTTGCCGCCTCCACAATACCCTTAACCTCAATATTACCAGCAGCTTCCACAGAAAAACCAGAAAGTACAGCACCTGCAATAATTACAGAACCTGCAAAGTCGATATTACCAGTGGAAAAGTCCACATTTCCAGGGATTTCTAGCAATGGCGAAATAGACAGGGTTTTGCCAGAAACAACCAACTGACCCGAAACTTCGGCGATAAGCTCCATTTCATCTTCGCTGATAAATGTATTTTTACCTTTTGTCAACTTGGGGGCTGGTTTCCCAGGTTTTGGTTCCGCATTAGTACCAAAAACATTGGTACCAACTTCCCCATCAGTGGGATGGGTGCGATACGCCATGACATCCCCTGCATACACGGAGCTAAAATAGTTAATTTCTTTATAATCAACAGTACCATCCCCCAAAATTTTGGGGTGGCTTTTTTCACCACTTATGTCGTAATTATAAAGGATTTGCCCATCTTCACCATTGGCGGCAGCTTTACCCTCTGCCACCACAAATTTTTCAGAATAATCCTTATCAGAACCTTTGTCAATACAATTTTTAATTGTGTCTTCTTTAATGCCGAATACAATGCCAAATTCCGCTATTTTTTCCATGACTCTATCAAAGGTCAGCAAAGCACCATCGTTTTCTGGCATCTTAAATTTAATGGTGGCAGACATTTTGTCCCGTGATGCCTCAAAAATAACATCTTCATCCACGGGAGGTTTTAAGTTTTCTTCAGAAATTTTACCAGTTACAATTGCTTCTTGGGATTTTAGTAGGTCGCTGACCACATTAAAATCAACTTTCTTCAGTCCGCTTCCCTCAATGGCAGCCAGAACATCCTTCCGTGTAATTTCCACGCTATTATCAGACTTGTCAATAACGATATACACGCCATCCTTGCGTTCTTCAACCTTAATTCTGTCCATTGCCATCATGCCACCACCTTTTAGTTTCGTATACCAAAATTATATCACATTTTTGCAACTATGTCAACAAAAGGGATTTGTGCTTCTCCAATTTTGTACGCATTTTAAGCATTGCCTTGGAGTGTATTTGGGATACCCGTGATTCAGACACCTCCAGCACTTTACTAATCTCCTTCAGGGTCAATTCTTCGTAATAATACAGGGCAACCACCATTTGCTCTTTTTCAGACAAGATTTTTATGGCTTCTGCCATTTCTTTTTTAAGTTCTTCTTTGGCAAAAACCGCTTCTGGTGACGTGTCCTCGTTTTCTGTGGGTTCAAAATTACTTTCGTGGTTTTGGTCTAAGTAGTCATCCAAAGACACCAAAGATACGAGGGAGGATTTTTTAATTTCATCTTGCAATTGCTCCAAGGGCATATTAAGATGCTCTGCAAGCTCAAACTCCTCTGGCTCTCTACCTAATTCACCCTCTAAAAAAGTGTATGCCGCATCTAGCTGACGGCTTTTTTGTCGTTGGGCACGTGGCACCCAATCCAAAGACCTAATTCCATCCAAAACCGCCCCACGTATACGCAAAGAAGCGTAAGTTTCAAACTTTACGCCTTTCATATCATCAAATTTTTCAATAGCATCAATCAAACCAAAAATACCAGAAGATATTAAATCTTCCCTGTCCATGGATGAGCCAACATAAATATTAAGTCTGCCGACCACATATTTTATCATGGGTGAATAATGCACAATCAGCTCCTCCTTAGCAACCTGCCCAAGGGGAGCTTCTTTATGTTTGAAATAGGTTTCCCATGTTTTGTCAACATCTATAGTCGTGTTCTTTAACGCCATGGTTTTTCATCCCTTCCGTCAAAGAGTTACAAAAGTTACAAAGGTGTTTATTTAATTATCGCACCTCTGTATTGGTGGTGATGGGGTCATTTTGTGCAGTCATTGCAGGTGAGGTCTCTACAGCTTCGCCGATAGGTTCCGACGTGTCATCAAAATCTTCCAGAAAGTATTCGGACAAAATTTCATCCTCCTCAACTGGTGGCGGGAAAATTTTACGCAAAAGCTTTTTGACAACAAGTCCCAAAATGTAAAACACAGCCATGCTTATGATTAGATGCAACAGAACCTCGGTTAAATCACGTCCTAAGATGATGTTTATGACAGTGACGGCAAGACCAGCCACAAGACAAATTATTATCTCAAGCTTTTCCAACATGGTTAGCACCCCTCTCTAAAGCTCTTTTGTGCCTTTGCCAATGGTTTTTACCAACAACCTTCCATCATCAGTATAAAACTCAATGGTTCGACCATAGTTTTCCCTAACATCCTGTGCTTTAATCTGAACACCTAGCTCTCTCAAAATTTTCAAGGAAGCATCAACATTTCTGTCTCCGACCCTCATGCTGTTGTCAGTGGCAGTGAAATTAAACATTTGCGCCCCGCCAGCAAGCTTTGCAACAATATTCCTTTTGTTAGCACCAAGTTTTGCCATGTCATTAATTAGGCGAATTGTGGCTGTGTCTACAAATTTTGCCACATTAGAATTATTTGTAATTTGTGTAGAATCTGGCAACATACAGTGAGCCATACCAGCCACCTTGCTAATAGGGTCATAAAGACAAATGCCAACGCAGCTACCCAAACCTAGCGTAGTTAACATTCCTGGATGTTTCACCGCTTTCATGTCTGCCATTCCGACCAGGGTTTTTGCAGCCATATCAACCAACTCCTAAAGAACTCAAAATAACCCCAAACGAATCAAAGTCAGGCACCAACAGGAAAAATCCAGTGGCATTTTTCTCTTGGGTTTCAAACAATGTGTCAATCAACAATACACCTTCGGACATTTTGCTAAACTCAATGGCGGGTACAGACAAAATCGCCGCCGCCATGTCCCTAGTTAGCATGGGAGGTGTCGGTGTTACTGATTTGTTGATAAAGGACGCTACAGAACCGAGATAAGACGAGCATAGGATGTTACCAATTTCTTCAAGTGCTGACAGCTCAATCTCACTAAATTCTTCTATCTCCTCCGAATCTCCGCCAACAAGACCATTAACAAGCACACGAGCGGATTCGGGTGCAAGCAAAAACATCATCATCCCGTTAATGTCACCAGAAATGTTGACCAAGATGCCGAAAACAACCACTTCTTCGCCACCCATGATGGCACCTGCTTCGCTAAATTTTACAAGCTTAACCTCTGGCACAGTCATTTTAACTTGAGAAGAAAGCATGGTTGCCAAAGCACCTGCAGCATTTCCCACACCTATGTTACCAATTTCTTTTAGTACATCAAAGTGCAGGTCATTAAGTTGATTCATATTTCGTAACAAACTCAAAACCCCTCTCTTTTAGATAAGTTTTTAATCAAACTGCACCGCCAACAAAGCGGCGTTGCTTTTTCTGTTCCTCGAAAATATATTTTATTATTTCTTCTTGAAGTCCGATTGCAATATCCTTAAAAATTACACGATATTGGAATTTATGGGTTGTTTTTGGCAAGAATTGCTTCTCCAGTGGACTACCTTTTATCATCATGGTTTTATCGCCTAGGGTAAGTTCACATCTTAACGGTTTTTCCAAATCCAAATCCACATCGCTAAGGAAACGCAAGCCCCCTCCACCAATATCTTTTACTATACCTTCAAAGGTTTCCGCTAGTTTTTCGTGGGTCATGGCTTGGATTAATGCGTTATAAATATCATCATTTTCTACTTCTTCATCTTCGTTTTCGATGACAGAGAATACCAACGGGATGCTACAAGAAAAGCGGAAAAACTCCCTCCGTTGCACACGAAAGCCGTCATTGGACAGACGCAGTGCAACAAAGTAATTATTGCCATCCTTAACAAAGCCTTCAAAGTAACCCTTAAAGACTATCATGGCTTGCTCTGTATACACAACCACCTCATATTCACGCCCTTGAAGCATATCTAAGGGCTGGTCACCACGGGATGGCTGATATATACTTAAAATATTATTTCGCTTATCCAAAATATCTAGCACCTTGGTGGTGTATACAGCTTCACCCATATTTCTAAAATTAACTTTAATATCAATCCTGTCTCCGACACTTACCTTATTGAAAGACACGAACTCCGCCCCCTAAAATTTTATTAATCTATTCTAATCAGAGATTATTTTCCAAAAACACCACTTAATCGCTTCATAAAGCCTTTCATTCCCGATTCTTTTGTAGACTTTATGTCTAGCAACACATTTCCTATTCTTTCAATCTCCTTTGCAAAAGAAGAATTCGGGAATAACAACAAACAAGGTTTTTGTTGCTTAACGGATTTTACTAAATTTTGGTCGAAAGGAATTGTACCAAGATGTTCAATTTCCATTTCTAAAAACTTTTGAGATACTTTATGCAAATTCTTAAAAATTGCATCCCCTTCTTTTTTATCGTCGGCACGGTTTATAACCACTTTGAACTGCGGGATATGTCCACCACGTTCTTTTACCGACTTCATAAGAGAATAGGCATCGGTTATAGAGGTTGGTTCTGGGGCGCATACCACAATACTTTCACGGGATGCAACTACGAACTTCAAAACTGTGTTAGAAATGCCTGCACCAGTGTCAATCAAGATGATGTCAGCAAGTGTGTCTAATTGCACTAACTTTTCCACCATTTCACCAAGTCTATCTTCGTTTGCATTTGCCATTTCGGTAAGACCCGACCCGCCAGATATAAACCCTAAGTTGCCTTCAAGGCGGGTAATCGCATCATCTAAAGTGCATTTGTTGTTTAACACATCAAGCAAGCTAAATTTTGGAGCAACCCCTAACAAAATTTCGATATTAGCCAATCCAAGGTCTGCATCCAGCACAATCACACGAAATCCCTGTCGTTGTAGAAACAGGCTCAAGTTGATAGTAAAATTTGTTTTGCCAACGCCACCCTTGCCGCTGGTGACAGCAATGACCCTAGCCCCAAAACTAGGGGCTTCTACTTCATTGCCATCGCTTTGCAAATTAAGCATACCTCTCAGCTTGTCAGCTTGGTCCATAACCTCTCCTTGCAGGCTTATTATAAGCCCTTTACATATCTTCATCACCTAAACCCAGCAGGCGCATAGCTACCTCGCCAGGGGATATGGTTTTAATATCATCAGGCACATTTTGCCCAAAAGTAATATATGAAAGCTTTTTACCTGTCTTATAGCAAACATTAACAATCGAGCCAAGTTTGCCAGTTTCATCCATTTTTGTGAAGATGATTTCAAAATCGCAGATATTATCAAAAGTGTTTATGATGTCCAACATATCTTCGTACTTTGTGGTTAAAGACAGAACCAAAAATATTTGCAAATCATCAACAGCTTCCAAAAATTGGGACAACTCTCCCAGATGTTCTCTATGTTTATGAGAACGCCCTGCCGTGTCAATTAGAATTATATCGCATATGTTTTTGTTTTCATGTATGTGTTGTATTAAATCGTCAGGTTTATAAGCAACAGCTACGTCAATGCCCAAAATATCGCCATATGTTTTAAGTTGTTCCACGGCAGCAATTCGGTAAGTGTCGGCAGTGATTAGGCTAACGTCCATCCTGCGGTTTAACGCCAAATCTGCCGTAAGTTTAGCGATTGTGGTGGTTTTACCTACGCCAGTTGGTCCAACAAAAGCAAACTTTTGCGGATTGCCCTTGGCTGGTCGGGTGGCAAGCCCTTGTGGCTCACCAATAATCGCTACAAGACTATTGTACACCACTCCAACGATTAGGTCAATATCAATTTGTTCATCCCCATCCAAATCATCTAAAATTTCTTGGGCAATATGGGGTTCGACCAAATCATCTACCAAAGTGTCATAAAAAACTTGCAACATATTGTTTTGGTAAATTCGGTTTTTATCAATGAAATTGCTGGCTTTTGCCACACTTAGCTGTCTTTGCGCCCGACTTAGTGCATCTCCTGTGGTGTGCAACATATCTGACAGCATTTTAATACGGTCGTCTTTTTCGCTGACCTGTGCAGATAGTTGGGCAACCTGTGCCACTTGCTCAAAACCATTAGTTTGTACGGGTTCTTGCATAGATGGCGTGGGTTGGTGTTGGGTTTGATGCTTGTTCTGCATTTGTGATGCCACTTTTGTGGGTTGCTGGGTTTTTTCATCATGTGCTGCCGTAACCTCTACATAAGATTTGCGCAAAAATGCAAAAAGTCCCTTGGGTTGGATTTTTTTGATATTTATAACCAAAGCATCCAAGCCCATCTCATCACGAATTTTTTCTATGGCTTCCTGTTCGGTAGCCCCAGTGAATTTTCTAATTTTCATGCAACTACCCCCTTCGGATTATCACGCTATACTCACCATACCAATGGATTGGATTTCTGCATTTGCTTCCAATTCATTATAAGACAACACCACTAAATCAGGTGCGATTGGTTCAACTAGACGCTTAAAGTATGCACGCACCACAGGTGATGTCAAAATAATTGGCTGACGACCCATGCTGGTTAATTTGTTCACTTCCGAGCTAAGATTATCAAAAATTTGTTGCGTTATTGCGGGGTCGAGAGCCAAGTAGCTCCCCTGCTCTGTTTGGGTTACGGACTGCATGATTTGTTGTTCCAAATTAGGGTCAACAGTGATAACCGAGTTCATTTCGCCAGCAAAATACTTGCGACTAATAGAACGTTTTAACGCTTGTCGCACATATTCGGTCAACATATCAGAATCTCTCGTAATTTGGGCATAATCTGCCAGTGTTTCCAAAATCGTAACCAAATCACGGATAGACACGCCTTCACGCAACAAATTGCTCAAAACCTTCTGGATTTCGCCGTAATTCATCATTTTCGGTACAAGTTCTTCAATTAGCACAGAATTGGCTTCACGGATATTGCCCACAAGATTTTGAACGTCTTGACGACTCATCAGCTCGTGTAAATGGCTCTTTATAACCTCAGTTAGGTGGGTGGCAATTATGGCAGGCGGGTCAACAACGGTGTATCCAAGGGCTTCGGCACGCTCTCTCTGACTTTCATTAATCCAAAGAGCTGGCAGACCTAAATAAGGCTCAACGGTTTCGATGCCGTCAATTTCTTCTTCTATATATCCTGGGTTCATTGCCATATAGTGGTCAAACATAATGTCACCGCCAGCAACCTCCACACCTTTTATGTGAATACGATATTCACTGGGTGGCAATTTGATATTGTCACGAACACGAATCATCGGCACAACCGTACCAAGTTCAAGTGCGATTTGACGACGTATCATAACCGCCCTGTCCATCAAGTCACCACCTTGGCTGGTTTCCACAAGCGGGATAAGACCATATCCAATAAACAAGGTAATCGGGTCAACACCAAGAAGGGTATTTACATTTTCTGGTCGTCTAATTTCTTCCAGTTCCGCCGCATCTCCACCCTCAACACCAGGCATACCACCAATTTCTGTGGCAATGGATGCAACGGCTTTTTTGCGTGCCAAACGTGTGCCAAGAAACACAAGTAGAATACCAAAAGGAACAAAGAAGTACCATGGTAAACCACCAAAAAGTCCAAGGAACGCCAATGCACCACCAGCAATATACAAAACGATACTTTGACTAAACATTTGCTGTCCAATCTGTGCGGTAACACCATCTTCAGATGTGGTTTTTGTTACCAAAATACCAGTAGCAACCGCAATCAGTAGGGCAGGAATTTGCCCCACAAGACCATCACCAATAGTCATCATGGAAAAAACTTGGAAAGCATCACCGATTTCCATAGGTTCGCCAGTGGCAAGACCAGTAGCACCCATAACCGTACCACCAATAAGGTTTATTACTGTTATCAAAATCGCCGCAATGGCGTTGTTTTTTACGAATTTAGCGGCACCATCCATAGCACCAAAAAAGCTTGCCTCGTCTGTAATCTTTTTTCTGCGTTCCTTGGCTTCATCATCGGTGATTGCACCTGCATTTAAGTCGGCATCAACCGCCATTTGCTTACCAGGCATGGCATCAAGGGTAAAACGTGCGCCAACCTCTGCCACACGCTCTGAACCTTTGGTAATAACTAAAAAGTTTACAATTACAATAACCGCAAATATTATAAAACCAAGAACCAAGTTACCTTGTACCACAACCTCACCAAAAACTTGAATAACATTTCCCGCAAAGCCCGTTCCTAGGATTAGACGAGTAGCAGAGAGGTTAAGCACCAAGCTGAAAACCGTGGTTATCAACAGGATTGTGGGAAAGGCATTCATGCTCATGGACTCTTTTGCGTAAAGGGCATTCAGCAAAATCATCAATGCGAAGCCAATATTAATCATAACCAAAAAATCCATCATCCAATGAGGTATGGGTACGATAATAAGCAAAACCGCCAAAACAATACCTATACCGATAATAAACTCTTTTGGAAGTGTTCTCATTGGTTTCGCTCCTTTACATTAGGATTTGTCCTTGCGGTTCTTTTACGCTGTACACATATGCCAGAATTTCGGCAACCGCTTGCCAAAGTTCGGTGGGTATTTCCTCCCCTACTTCAACCACACTATATAAGGTACGGGCAAGGGGCTTGTTTTCAACAATCATAACGTCATTTTCCGTTGCAACATCACGGATTTTATGTGCCAAATTGTCTGCACCTTTGGCTACCAAAACTGGGGCGGCGGCAGACAAGCGATTATACTTTATAACACAGGCAAAATGGGTCGGGTTTGTTATGACCACGTCTGCCCCAGGCACTTCTTGCATCATGCGACGCATACTAACTTCACGCATTTTTTGGCGTATCTTACCCTTAATCAGCGGGTCACCGTCAATTTGTTTATATTCATCTTTAACTTCTTGTTTTGTCATACGAATGTCTTTTTCGTGTTTCATTTTGTTATAGGTGAAGTCAATCGCCGCCACGAAAACATATAAAACACCGATGGTGATACCTACAGTCACATATACATTGGCGATGTAAGCAATGGCACTCCACAAACTCATCTCAAAAATCATAGCTATCATATCAAGTTCGTTGACTAGCACGAAATACACAACGGTCAATATTACAGTAAATTTCAACAATGCCTTAACCAGCTCTACAACGGGCTTTAGTGAGAAAATCTTCTTCAAGCCCTGTTTGGGACTAAGCTTAGAAAATTTTGGCATCATTGGTTTGAAAGTTGGCTTCCAGCCCACCTGCACAATATTTACCAGAAGCCCAAGAACCATAACAACCAAGGCAACGGGTAGAAAAACTAGGATAATTTGCCCAAAAATCCTTGATATATAAAACGCAATATACTCAATACTCATAAGGTCTTGGGCATTGCCAGCATCTCTAAGACTGGTTGTGATAAGCCCCGAAAGACGATTTAGCATCCCTGGTGCAAACATTCTGAGTGAAGCGAACGCCGCCACAAACATTACAGCCGTGCCAATTTCTTGTGACTGGGCAACCTGACCTTCTTCACGGGATTTCTCACGCTTTTTGGGAGTTGCTTTTTCGGTTTTCTCGGC
>Ga0131853_10001498_pt1 | contig 41732 bp, 40 predicted proteins | sample TergutLab28metaG_FD_92764 | JGI IMG/M metagenome (GOLD analysis project Ga0131853, IMG submission 92764) | Labiotermes labralis P1 segment gut microbial communities from Petit-Saut dam, French Guiana - Lab288 P1 (version 2) (version 2) | ecosystem: Host-associated > Arthropoda: Insects >...
ATGAAGTAATTCAGAGTTTGAGGAATAGCGGTCTAACAATACCTTTACGATTACAAGTTCAACTGTAACTTCGTAAAAAGGGGGCATCGGCCCCGTATCGAAAATTTATTTTCGTTTTGTTCTTAACTTACTACTAAAGATTGTGAAAAAAATCAAATCTTACATGCAAAAGTAGTTGCTCTACTTAATCTGTTAGAAAATCCTATAGATTTGATATACATACTAAATTTAACTTAAAATTTATTATCACGGGAGATGTTATTAATGAATATTTTAAGGCCGATTATAGCCCAACTTGAGGCTTATAATAATAGAGATATTGATTCTTTTATTTCAAATTTTCATGAAAACTGTATTTGCGAAGATGGTGAAGGTAAAATCCTTTTATCAGGTAAAAAGTCCATGTATGAATCATACAAAAAGTTATTTGAAACATCGCCTGAACTTTACTGTAATTTAGCTAGCCGCACGATTGTAGGCTCGTACGTTCTTGACGAAGAAAGAGTAACAGGTAGGGCAGGTAGTAGTATTGAAAGTCATGTGATTGCTATATACAGAGTGGAAAATGAACTTATTGTTCATGTTAGGTTTTTAAAATAAACTTGAGAAAGTGCAACCCTAATTATCTATTTTAATCTTTCTAAGGGGAATATAACTATTTGAAGGGTTGACTTTTTATTAAATGTAAGAAAGCAATTTTTCGGTTTATCTATCTTCAAAATGCAAGATTACCATAAAGTTGAGATTAAGCAATTTATGGATTTACAAAAATTTTGCATAAACCGAGAGTAAAATACTTTTGAATCCAACAATGATCGGTTTTAAATTCGATTTTTTCTTTTAAAATTTTCTAAAGTTTGATATAATAGTTTTTATTGTGTGAGAGGTTTTATATTATGGAAAAACGAACTGGCAAGTTTATTATTACAAGTTTAATTATTTTAGTTGCATTAGTTATAAATGTTGTTATTGGAATGCAGCTATCAGATCAACCGATTTTGGCTCTGATTATGATTTTTGTTGGTATGTTTATCATAGGATGTGCAGTCATTAATAACTTTATAAGGGTAAGAAGAATTAAACAAGAAGTCCTAGGTCTTGATCCTTTAATATTTTCAGAAGAAGTCGAAAAATTGCGATCAGAAGGAAGTGACGGATTTACTCTTTATCGAGATGTTTTCCAAAAACTCTATAAAGGTATTTTTATTTATTACCTTTTGATTGCTTTAGTCGCTAATATCGTTAGCCAAGGATTTTTGATTCTTTATCTTCATTATAATGGTCCGTCTATCATTGGGACAATTATTTTTACGATTGTTCAATTTATCCTAATTTTTGAACTTATGCCAAATACGACAGAATTGGAATCTTCTTTAGAATATTCATTAGATTCTAAAACTTATCCTATTCTTAATGAAACAGTGAAAAAGGCCGCAACTTTACTTAATGTTAATAAGAACATATCGTTAAGTATAATGCCAGAAAATAATGTAGTTATCTGGGAAACTACTAGTTGTATAAATATTGCAGTAGGTGTCTTTATTATTCGTTTGTTATCTGAATCGGAATTGTTTGCTGTCATGATTCATGAGATGGGTCATGCTTTAAATGGTGATTTAACAGTAGCTAAAAGAATCAGTAATCTAGAAAGACTTTCTTCTGGTTTAGTTGCTAAATTTTTTGCTTCTTCATTATGCATTCAAGTAGGTGGTTATGCTGAAAAACTAAAGCTTGCTTTTAGCAAACTTGCTGAGGAAAAAGCAGATTTAATAGTTAAAGAGAATGACTATGCCAAAGAATATATTAATGGGTCGGCTAAAATAGCGATATTTGCGGACCTTTATCTACTTTCCTTAGCAGAGAAGAATTTTTATGAAAATGAAGAATGCCCTACCAGTTATTACGAAATGCTTTTTGATAAATTTCTAATAGAGTATGATAAAAAGAAAGATATTTGGCACAAAAACTTACTTAAGACTTTTAGACCACGCTTAGATAGTCATCCTTCATTTTCTGAACGCATGATAAATATGGTAGTTTCCGATTTTTCGATTAACTTTGAAGAGTTTAATGTAGAAGCTGAAAAATGCTTTAAAAAAGCGGATGAGTTTGTGCTTCCAGGCCTTAAAGAAGAATGGTGGGAGCTTAGAGAAAAACACTATCTTAGCTATAAAAGGCTAGTCGAAGATTTTGAAAATGGCAGTACAATCGAATTATCCGAAGTTGTAAGAGCTTATGAAGCTTTGTGTCAATATGATAAAATGTCTTCTTATTTAGATAAGCTGCTGGCAAGAAATTCACAAAATGCTTTTGCGCTTTATCGCAAAGCGATTATTTTGGCAAGCAAATTTGATGATCAGTGTATCGATTTATTTGTTTCGGCGATTGAGCAGGATTTTACTTTAACAGAGGGTCTTCAATTATTAAAAACTTATTTAACATGCTCAGGTAATCAACTACGTTACGAGTCTTTATTTAGTTGGAGCGATAAAATAATGCTTGATTCTTTTAATTATGCTAAAATTGAGCAGACAGCTGCAGAAGAAAATTTTGCGCCTTGCGATTTAGATGAAGAAACAAAAATAAGATTAACAGAAAAATTAATTGAAGCCGATATTCTTTGGTGTCAAATTATTAAGGTTAAAACTTGGGAAACACCTTTGTATATGGTATTTTTGATGGCTAATTCAAAAATGCATAATGCATATGAAAGAGCCTATGATTTGTTTGCTCAGGAAAAAATTCATTTCATAGTATATCCGGAAGGTTTCAACCTGAGAGCCTATCGGGCTGCGAGAAAATTAAAACTTCCTGTACTTTTTAATAGGCGATTTTTTGAAAAAAGTGATATAAAAGAAATTTCCAAACGCCGTCTGGCACCTATTTTATTTAGTAAAAAAAAGGTTTTAAGTGGAGTAGTAATGATTATAGGTTTTTTCGTTATAATGGCTTTCCTTATCTTATATGAAATTATAAATGTACCTGATTTTATTATTATTGTTGGCATAGTTTTACTATTGATTGGATCAATAGGTTTATTAATTACGCGAACAAAACACGAAAAACCTTTCACTTTGCCTACATATCACAAGCACATGGAAAATGCTTGTCCCCCATGGCGAAAAAGAATTGATACAAAAACAATTTTCACAGACAAAAAGAAACAAGCTGTTTTGGAATATCTGAAAGTTATTGGTTACAAAAAATGCACTAAAAACGAGCTGTTATTTACTAATAGCTATCAGATAGGAAGACAAACTTTTATTTCAAATATTATTTTGCAAGTTATTGACGGAAAGTTAGAAATTGAACTATTTGTTAAAATAAAAAATGGTGGAAAAATTCAGGAATACCCTCTTTCAAATCCAATTGGCTCATCTAAATATTTACGCCAAGTTGCGGCTGTGATTCTAGAAATTATTAATGCCCCCGCTGATGTTGAGAAGTTTTAATAGACAAAGGCAGTTTCAGGAACATTTAGTTATGAGTATTATAAATTGGTGAAAGTGGTTTTGGTGATTTAGAATGTGCATAATAAATAAAATCAGCTTTACGGCTTAACGAAAGTATAGGATTAGTGAAATCTTTCTTTTGTGGCAAGAAAATCAAATCCTGCTTTTCTTTTTTAAGCTTATTTAAATATTTTCGGCCAGATTCATTAAAGCCGAGGATATTAATATAGGGCACTGGTTCAAGTTTAAATATGTCTTGTTTAAATTCGGTAAGAATACTAATGAGGGTTCTATTTATTCGATTAGCAGTATAACGTTTGGTTTGGATAGAAGCTATAAATTCATTATAATTATTGACTAACTTTTTTTTAAATAAATTTTCTATTCCTTCATTAACATGAAGATAGTCTTTAAGCTCATTTGCTTCAGTAGTGCCTAACTTATAATGTAATAAAGAAAAAAAATCACTTAAGTCAGAGAAGCCATATTTATTTTTATAGTCTGTAACTTCTTTTGGCACATAAAAACTAATGTCATCTAAATTTCTTAAAGCTGTGGCGCTAGCGATAGAAGAATCGTTAGGAGTTGTATCACGATGATTGCTTTTTACCCTTTGGATAGTATAAGGCTTTAAATTAGCTTTTAAATTCTCTATAGCTTTTAAATAGGATATTCCTAAAATATCATTTGATTGGATATTTTCATCAATCGTTTTCATTGAGCTTTGACTATAAGATAAGCCTTTCTTTAAATTAGCTTTTAAAGCCTTCTGATAATTGACTGTTTTAGCATAATCAAGTTTTTCTTGTAGTTTTTTTAAATCATTTGCTTCCGAACCAAAACAAAAATCAGTAACAGATAACTGTTCAAGAAGTGAGATTGCTCCATAAGCAAAATAGTCAGCTTGTTGGTTAACATAAGGAAAAGGGATTTCTACAACTAAATCAACACCGTGATTTAAGGCTAATTGCGCCTTATGATATTTTTCAATTGAAGATATAGCACCGCGCATTGTAAAATTGCCACTTATTGTCGCAATCAGACAATCTGGTTTTAAAAGCTCTCTGGTTTTTTGGATATGGTAAATATGCCCATTATGGAAGGGGCTATATTCAGTAATAATGCCAGTAGCTTTCATTTTAATCACCTAAAGAAAATTATATCACGAAATGCGGAAAAAACTTGACATTTTGTGAGAATAAGATATAATATTTATTGCTGGAGTGAGGTAAATGAAGTTGCATCTTTTTGATTTGCACAAGTTAGACGTGCCTTTAAAGCTAAAAGATGAGCTAACTTTTACTCGTGAAGAGTTTAGAAATGATGATTTAATCGCCATTTCTAAAATTGAATTTAACGGTACTCTGACAAAGCTTGACAAGGATCAGTTTTTAGTTTCTTTGAAAGCGTCAGGTTCTTTAAAAATGCGCTGTGCGGTAACATTGGAAACGTTAGTTTTGCCTTTGGAACTGGAAATCGGTGAAATTTTTGCTTTAGAGCCGGAACTAGAAGATGATAGTTATCCGATTATCGATAATGAAATTGATATTAGGGAATTACTCTTCGAAAATGTTTTATTAAGTATTCCAATGAAAGTCGTCAAGCCAGGTTTTGAAGATTATTATGGGGATAAAGGCGAACGCAAAGTAAACGAAAACTTTGCCTCGCTTAAAGATTTTTTAAAAGATAATAATGGAGGTGAAGAATAAATGGCAGTACCATTCAGAAGAACGTCAAAGTCCAAAAAACGGATGCGCAGATCACATCAGGCATTAACTGCACCGGGCATGATTGTTTGTCCAAGCTGTGGTGAAATTAAACTTTCTCATCGAGTTTGTGGTGTTTGTGGTAAATATAAAGATAAAGAAATCGTCACAATTAAAGAGAAAAAAGATGAATAAATAATGAAATAGATGCGGAAGGCATCTATTTTCATTTTATAATAGAAAAAGACTTGCTTTTTAAGCGTTAATAATTTACAATATTCATATCAAGATTAAAGAAGAAACGGAGATATTTATGAAAATTATTATTAAAGATAACTATAATCAAATGTGTGAAGAAGCTTCCAAAGTTATGAAGGAAGTTATTTTGAAAGAAGACGTGATTCTGGGCCTAGCAACAGGTTCAACGCCGATTGGCTTATATAAGCTTTTGGTTGAAGATCATAAAACTAATAAAACAAGTTATAAAAAAATACAAACAGTCAATTTAGATGAATATGTCGGAATCCCTCAAAATCATGAACAAAGCTACTTTACTTTTATGCATGAGCAGCTTTTTAACCATGTTGATATCGACCCAAAAAATATTAACTTACCTCGCGGTGATGTTAAAGACCTTAATAAAGAGTGTCAAAGATATAATGAACTGCTAGCGAAAAAAATCGCTGATATTCAACTGCTTGGTATTGGTGGTAATGGTCATATTGGCTTTAATGAGCCAGGTACAGCTTTTGACTCAGTGACTTATATCACTGATTTACAAGAAAAAACAATCCAGGATAATTCACGTTTTTTTGATAAAATTGAAGATGTTCCGACTAAAGCTATTACTATGGGAATCGCTAATATTATGGCGGCTAAAAAAATATTACTTTTAGCTTCAGGCGTTAATAAAGCTGAAGCAATCAAAGAATTAGTTTTAGGTGATATCAATATTAATTGCCCGGCAACTGTGTTAAGAAATCATCCGGATGTTGTGATTATCGTTGACAAGGACGCTGCGTCTTTACTTTAATGCATAAAAGCGTACTATTAGAAGAAGCTATAAACGCCTTGGCCGTCAAAAAAGACGGCCTTTATGTCGATTGTACTCTAGGAATGGGTGGACATTCCGGCTTAATCGTTAAAAGCCTCGTAAAAGGGCATTTATATTGTTTTGAGCAAGATCAGGAAGCTATTATGATTGCGAGTGAGAAGTTAAAGTTTAATAATGTTACGATTATCAATAATAACTTTCGTCATATCAAAGAAGAATTAAATAAACTGGGTGTAACTAAAGTTGATGGAATTCTTTATGACTTAGGGGTATCGTCCCTACAATTTGATAAAGCAGAAAGAGGCTTTAGTTATCGCTTTGATGCGCCATTAGATATGCGGATGAACCAAAGTGATACGTTAAGTGCTAAAACGATTGTTAATGAATATTCATTTTCAGAACTACTTTATATCTTTCGTACATATGGCGAAGAGAAGTTTGCCAAAGAGATTGCCCGTAATATCGAAAAGAAAAGGCAGCTGAAATCAATAGAGACAACTTTTGAATTAGTTGAGATTATTAAAGAAGTCTTACCCGCGAAAGTTAAGAATGAAAAAGGTCATCCAGCTAAAAAAGTATTTCAAAGTTTAAGAATTGCGGTAAACGATGAATTAAAGGCTTTTGAAGATTCTTTAAAAGCTGCAGTTGAATTATTAAATAAAGATGGCAGGCTTGTTGTTATAACCTTTCATTCTTTAGAAGATCGGATTTGTAAACAATTCTTTAATGAGAAAAGTACGGTTTTTGTGCCTAAGAATTTACCGATAAAAAAAGCTCCACAGGCTGATTTTAAGGTTATTACAAAAAAACCGATTTTGCCTGGTACTGTGGAGATATCAGATAATAATCGTAGCCATTCCGCTAAGATGCGCATTTTATCTAGAAATTAATTTAATAATATTACCCCCTTATTAATATACTTAATTGATAAGGGGGTCTTTATGAATTACCAAAATTCATTTACTAAAAAAAGAATAATATCATTATTTATAATTATTATGATCGGTATTGCTTCTATTGTCTTTAAACTTACTTATATTCAATTTATTGATTATAACTTTATAAATCAAAGAGCACTCGATTTATGGGCCAGACAAGTACCGATTTATGGTAAACGCGGAAACATTTATGATCGAAACGGACAATTGATTGTTGGTAATCAGCTAGCCCCATCTCTAGCAGTTATTCCCAGACAAGTTCAAAACAAAAACGAAGTTGCTATTTTTCTGGCAGATGTTTTAAATACTACACCACAAACGATCTTAAATCATTTAAACCGTAATGTTAGCGTTGAATTGATTAAACCTAGTGGAAGAAAGCTTTCTATGGATCAGGTAGAAAGAATTTTAGCACAAAATATCAGAGGTTTATATTTAGTTGGCGACTCTAAACGTTTTTATCCGCATGGTTCAACTTTAGCTCAAGTGTTAGGCTTTACTGGGATTGATAATCAAGGTATAGCGGGAATAGAATTTATTTATGATGATTTCTTATCAGGACAAGATGGATCATTAAATATTTTTACTGATGCTAGAGGTAATCTGATGGACGGCATGATGGGAATTTATCAAGGTGGAACTAGAGGTTTAGATATATCTTTAACTATTGATTTGAATATGCAACTGATAGTAGAAAATGTTATCAGACAAGCTGTTGCCAGATATCGTCCAGATCAAATGATGGTGTTAGTAACTAATGTCAGAACTGGTGAAGTTCTTTCTATGGCTAGTTATCCGACTTTTGATCCGGCAAACTATCAGAACTATCCGCAAGAAATCTATAATCGAAATCTACCGATCTGGATGAGCTTTGAACCTGGCTCAACGTTTAAGATTATGACTTATGCAGCAGGACTTCAAGAAGGAGTTTTTGGCATTGATGATCAGTTTTTTGATCCTGGCTACCGGATTGTAAATGGCGTCAGAATTAATGACTGGAAACCTGGCGGCCATGGGCTGCAGACTTTCTTAGAAGTACTTCAAAACTCCTGTAACCCGGGATTTATGGAAATTGGTGAGCGCTTAGGCACCGAAAGACTTTTTAGATATATCCGTGATTTTGGCTTTGGTCAACGAACTGGTATTGATTTATTAGGGGAATCAACGGGAATAGTCTTTAATGTTGATAATGTTGGTCCTTTAGAACTAGCTACTTCAGCTTTTGGTCAAGGAAATTCAGTAACGCCAATCCAACTTGCGATGGCAGCTAATGCGGCGGTTAATGGCGGTAATTTGATGGTGCCTCATATTTTGAGAAATGTTCAGGTTCCAGGTATTAACTCTGTAGTTTTTGAACAAAACCCAGTTGTAAGAAGACAAGTTATTTCTCCGGAGGTTTCTAGAGTAGTAGCTTCATCCTTAGAGCATGTTACAGCCAGAGGCACCGGTAGAGGCGCATATATCGAAGGTTTTCGAGTGGGTGGCAAAACCGGAACTGCCCAAAAGGTCGGACCGGATGGTCAGTACTTAGATAATAATTATATTTTATCATTTTTGGGTATGGCGCCAATGAACAATCCGGAAATTTCCGTTTATCTGGCAATTGATAATCCGAGAAATACGATTCAGTTTGGTGGGGTCGTTGCGGCGCCATTAGTAGGTCAGATTTTTGAACAAATCTTGCCTTTAGCAGGCGTTCAAAGACAAACTCAAGATCAAATTGAAAGGGAATTACGTTGGTTGCTTGATACAAGATATTTTGATGTGGCTAACTTTGTGGGAATGGATATTAGCCAAATTATCCGAAACCCATTCTTTCACATTGAAGTAGTTGGTCGTGGTCAAAGAGTACTTGGACAATTACCAGCAGCTGGTGAAAGAGTCAGAGAAGGCGGAAGAATTATTCTTTACACATAATAAATATAATAAAAAAATACAATCCATGAGATTGTATTTTTATTTGTTAGGATTGTTTTATAGTAGAGACTACTAAGGCCTCTGGTTTAGCAAACTGCAACTGCGGCTTTTTTTCATCTTTCGCAAATCGAAGATAGAATATAATAACGGAAGAAATCTTGGCGACCTCTATTAGAATACCCATAATATTCCAGCGGAAATTTCCTTCAAGAATGTTTACAGGTGTCTGGGTTACAATTACTACAAGCGCATATAAGACAACAGTAATCCTTACATAATGCACTCCAGGTAAATATTGTCCGATAACAAAACCAAGTGCAGCTATTAAACCAATGATATGTAGCCATCTAACTTGAGCAGGTGAATTAGCAATTGCCAAAGTGCCAGCAATCAAGGCTACTACAATCATGAATAATAAGAAATTAATGCCGATTTCTTTACTCTTAGGCGTATTCTTAGTAAAAATTCGCCAGAAGACTAGATTACGGATAGTTGAATAAGTTGCTGCAACGATTAATGATAGCTGTGTGCTCATTCCCGTAGCTAAGCCCATTGCCACAAACATTGTCATCCAGAAAAAGCTGCTAATACCTGTTGTAAGAAAGTATTTTGACTTGTTTTTGATCTGATAAGAAAGAAACTCAAATGATAATGTAATTACACCTAAAATTTGTGCAATAATAAACCAAGTATTCATAATTTACCCCTTATAAACTTTCATATTTCCGGCAGTAGGCAACAACAAAGGCGCCAGGGCCTGCATGAGTTCCGATTGTAACGCCAACTTCAGCTATCGGATTTGTAATCTTAATATTTAAGGCATTTTCAATGTTTTCTTTTAATGTTTGGATTTCATCAGCTTTTAAGATATGTCCAACGCTAATATTAACTTTATCAATACTGTCTTTTAATGCAACTGTTAAACCTTCTTCAATTAACTTTAAAACTTTTTTGTTGCCGCGAACACTATCAAGCTGATCAACTGCGCCATCGACTATATGTAATACTGGACGTAGTCCTAAAAGTCCGCCAATTAAAGCAGTAGTAGGACCTACACGTCCGCCTCGTCTTAAGTATTCCAAACTGCTTAATGTGAAATAGACTTTTGCCGTTGGAATAACTTTATTTATTTGTTCCTCAATTTCATTTATCGATAAACCATTATCGCGCATTTTGATTAGTTCTCTAAGTATTAACCCTTGACCAACGCTGACATTTAAAGAATCAATGACTAAAACTGTTCTTGCTGGATAATCGTTTTTTAACATTTCAGCAGCAAGCCTAGCGCTATTATTTGTGCCACTGAGTTTAGAAGAAATAGTTAAAACAACAACATCTTGATTATCTTCTATGTAAGGCTTTATAACATCGATAAAATCCTGTGGACTAGGCTGTGCCGTTTTAGGATGAAGTTTTTTATCTTCTTTTAAACGATTAAAGTAATCTTCTTTAGCGATATCAACGCCTTCTTTTAAAAAGTTAGTCTGGTCAAGTGTAATATAAAATGGAACTATATCAATTTTATGTTGCTCAACCTCTTGTGTTGTAAAATCACAACCACCATCTGAAATTATTTTAAACATTTTTGTTACCCCCATTTATTTTTCTTGTTTTCGGATAAAAGCTATGCCAACTGCTCCGGGACCAGTATGCGTTCCGATTACAGCACCAATCTCACAATACTGAACATCACAATTTTCCAGTTGCGATTCAAAATTAGCTTTTAGTTCATACATTTTGCTTTCCGCATCAGCATGAGCAAATACTAGACCATATTGCTTATCAATGCCATACTCTTCGGCAATCTTAGCTAATTTACGTTGTGCCATTCTTTGGCCTTTTGTTTTAGCGATATTGGTTATAATACCATTTTGGACGCTGATAATTGGATAAATATTTAAGAGACTACCGATTAAACCAGCAGTAGAAGAAACGCGTCCACCTCTAACTAAATATTTTAAGGTTGGAATATAAGCCAGAACAACTACTCTTTCACTTAATTCTTTTATCTTTTTAGCGATTTGCTGGGCATCTTTGCCAGCATCTCTAAGTAAGACTGCTATCCTTACTAACAAAGCAATACCAGCTGTGGCAGTTTGTGAGTCAACGGGATAGACACCAGTCATTTGTCTGGCCGCAACAACCGCCGATTGAAATGTTCCACTTAAAGTTGAAGATAAATGAATAGCCACAACTTCGCTGCCATCTTTAATCGCTTCTTTATAAGTCTTTTCGAAATCAAAAGGTGTTAGTTGCGAAGTAGTTGGTACAACATCTGACTCTGTAAGTTTCTGAAAGAATTGTTTAGAAGTTAAATCGATATTTTGTTTATAAACTTGATGGCCGAAAGAAGTGCTCATCGGAATCATCGTAATTCCTAAGGTTTTAGCTTCAGTAGGACTAATGTCACAAGTACTGTCGACTAGTATCTTGATTTCTTTGTTTTTTAATGTTCTTTCTTTTTGAGTAAAAAAAGATTGTAGAATAACTTGAGCCTTAGTTAAACAAAAGACATCTTCGTCGCTAAGTGTATTAATTAATTCATCAATTAAATTATCATGAAAGCTTTCATGAAGCAATAAGGCTTCGTTACCTTTTTCAGTTAACATAATTCTGACACTTCTTTGATCATTAGGATCGCGGAATCTTGTAATATAATTTTTTTTCTCGAGCACATCGGCTGTAGCTGTAAGTGTGCCTGGCGCAATTCTAAGTGATACGGCGATATCAGAGGCTCTGCCTGCAATTTCATTTTTAGCACTTTTGGCGATTGCTTCTAAGACATGAATTTCTTTAATAGACAAATTAGCTGGTCTGTTTTTAACAAAATTTTCTTCGAACTTCAAAACATTATCTGCAGTTTCTGTCAAAAAAGTTCTTATTTTCTCTTTAGATTGATCATTTTTAATAATAAAAACCTCCTTTAAAACGGCTTTACTATAATTATATCGCATATTTATTTAGAAATCACAATATTTTGATATTAAAAATAATATCGTCTTTTTTTATTGTATGGAAGAAAAATTATTTAATTATTGAATTAGTTTATTAAAGTAAATGTTAGTTTGAGAATTCTCTAATTCACAAGTATAAGGCATTCGCTGATTTATTGTTTTTCGTCATTTATCTATTATAAAAGCGTAATATACTGTAATAATTTGCAGTTATAATTGTTCTGATTGAGGTGATATTTGTTTAATGTAATTATGATTATTGACTTAAAAGAACTCTTATGATAAAATATTTATAATTGAGGGAGTAGTTTGCGCAATTTTGCGTTTGTAAGTCAACATTCTCGATCTCTATAGATCTGGCTTGCATTAATTAACGAGACTCATGTCTAGCATAAGCTGTCATGGGTCTTTTATTTTGACTTTAGGGCTTATGTCTTAAAGTCTTTTTTATTAGGGGGAAAAATGAATTTTTTTGAGCTATTCTTAATTGCACTTGCTCTTTCGATGGATGCTTTTGCGGTAAGTATTATTAAGGGAATGGAATTAATCAAAGTGAATCCTTTAAAAGCTTTACTTGTTGGTGTTTATTTTGGATTATTTCAAGGTGTAATGCCTCTGATTGGTTTTTTTCTTGCTAGGAGTTTTGCGGACTATGTTGATTTTGGACCTTGGATCGCTTTTGTGCTTTTATCTTTTTTAGGAATCAAAATGATTATTTCTAGCTTTAAGAAAGAAGAATGTTCTGTGGAAAAAAGCATTGATTTACTTTCTGAGGCAGAAAATAAAGACAGTATTTGTTTAAGTCCGCTTAACATGCTGCCTTTGGCGATTGCGACAAGCATTGACGCTATGGCAGTCGGAGTAACATTGGCCTTTTTACAAGTTCAAATTGTTCCAGCGGTTAGCTTTATTGGCGTTGTGACTTTGGTAATGGCCTTCTTTGGCGTTTATATAGGATCTTTATGTGGTGCTAAGATTAAATCTAAAGCGGAAATCTTTGGAGGCATTATTTTAATCCTGATTGGAGTCAAAATCATTATTGAGCATCTTTTACAATGAGAAGGGATATTTAGATTATGAAGCCTTATTTAGAAAGCAGTGAAATTGTTCTTGAAGAATTTAAGTCGGAAAAAAGTGGTCTTACTCTTCAAGAAGCTAAAATAAGAATAGATAAAAATGGACCAAATGAATTGGAAAAAATAAAAAAGAAATCACTTCTTAAACGTTTTATTGGTCATATCTTAAATCCAATGACAATTGTTTTATTAATCGCCGCAACTATTTCCTTTATTATTACCATTTACAATCAAGGTAATATCAGTGAATATGCAGAGATTGGTATAATTCTTTCAGTCGTTATCCTTAACACAACATTAGGAGTTTTTCAGGAAAGAAAGGCTGAAAAAGCAATTGAGGCTTTGCAAGAGATGAGCGGACAAACCGCCAAAGTCAGGCGTAGTGGTACTATTGATCAGATTCCAGCTCGTGAATTAGTGATTGGTGATATTATTCTCATTGAAGCTGGTGATTCAGTGCCTGCCGATATTAGGATTATTCATAGTGCCAGTTTAAAAGTTGAAGAAGCTGCCTTAACGGGCGAAAGCCTTCCTATTGAAAAAATCTCAGAAAAATTAGAGGGCGAAGAAATTTCTTTGGGCGATCGACTTAATATGAGCTATATGGGTTCAAGTGTTGTATATGGTCGTGGTGAAGGTATTGTTATTGCGACGGGTATGCGGACGGAAATGGGAAAAATTGCCAGTATTATCCAAAGTACTCAAGAAGGTGAGACACCGCTTCAAAAGCGCTTATCTAAACTCAGTAAGCTTTTAAGTATTTTTGTTCTGATGATCTGTGTAGTGATTTTTTTGATTAGATTAATAACTGCTCAGGAAATAACGGCCCCTGTTGTTATGGAAAGCTTTATGTTAGCTATCTCTTTAGCAGTTGCGGCGATTCCAGAAGGAATGGCAGCAGTTGTGACGATTGTGCTTTCGATTGGTGTAACAAATATGGCCAAAAGAAATGCCATAATCCGCAAATTAACAGCGGTAGAGACATTAGGTTGTGCTCAAGTTATCTGTTCAGATAAAACCGGTACCCTAACACAAAATAAAATGACGGTCGTTGATTATTATGGGGATAAAGAATTATTAGCGAAAGCAATGGCACTTTGTTGTGATTCAGAGTTAAAGTCTGAAAATGAAATTATTGGTGATCCAACGGAAAATGCTTTAATTGCTTTTGCGCTTGAAAATAATTTAAATAAAAATACCCTTAATCTGGAATGTCCTAGATGTGCCGAATTTCCTTTTGATAGCATCCGGAAAATGATGACAACTTTCCATAAAACCAAAGGAAGCATTACGCAGTATACCAAAGGCGCACCTGATGAAATTTTAAGATTATGTTCGCATATAGTAATTAATGGTGAAAAAAAAGTTATTTCCGAGCAGTTTATTACCGAAATTAATCGTAAAAATAAAGAATTTGCGGATCGGGCTTTAAGAGTTTTAGCTTGTGCTTATCGTGATTGGGAGGATTTACCTAAGGGAAGCGACTCTAAAGAAATTGAAAAAGAAATGACTTTCATTGGTCTTGAAGCAATGATTGATCCGATTCGCCCGGAAGCAATAGAAGCTATTAATGCCTGTAAAGCTTCTGGCATAAAGGTTGTAATGATTACCGGTGACCATAAAGAAACAGCTTCAGCTATTGGTAAAGAATTAGGAATAATTGAAAGTGCTGATCAAGCTATTACTGGAAGAGAATTAGATTTATTAAGTGATTTGGAATTTACAGAAAAAATTGAAAAGATTTTTGTTTATGCTCGTGTTCAGCCAGAACATAAGGTCCGGATTGTAAATATGTGGAAAGAAAAAGGCATGGTCACAGCTATGACTGGAGATGGTGTAAATGATGCACCGGCGATAAAATCAGCTGATATTGGTATAGGTATGGGAATTACAGGTACTGATGTTACGAAAAATGTTGCGGATATGGTTTTAGCTGATGATAATTTTGTGACAATTGTATCGGCAGTTGAAGAAGGACGTAGGATATATGATAATATCCAAAAAACAATGCAATTTTTGCTTTCAACGAATTTTAGTGAAGTATTAGTTATTTTTATCGCCACGATTATTGGTTTTACGATTTTCCAGCCGGTGCACCTTTTATTTATTAACTTAATCACTGATAGTCTACCAGCGATTGCGTTAGGTATGGAAAAAGCGCAGCCAGACATTATGGAAAGGCAGCCAAGAGCCAAAAATCAAGGTTTATTTGCGGATGGATTAGGTTTTAATATAATTTATCAAGGTATTATTATTGGTTTATTAACATTAACTTCTTATTTTATAGTAAATAATTGGCATGGTTCTGCTTATGGAATAACAGCTGCCTTTTTGACACTGTCATTATGTGAATTATTTCATGCTTATACAATGCGTTCACAAAAAGATTTTGCGCTTTTTCTTAAGCCTAGGAATAAGATGCTCTTTTATGCACTAATCATATCTTTTTTAGCAACGATGGCAGTTATCTATATACCTGTTCTTAATGATATATTTTCATTAAAACCCTTATATCTAAAGGAGTTTTTAATTTCCTTAGGTCTTGCGTTTATGGTAATACCGATTATTGAGACTGTAAAAACGATTCAAAGAAAGAAAAATAGAAAATGATTCTCAGTGATGAGAATTTTTTCTATTTAACTTGAAAACAAAAACCGTTTTTGATATAATCTTATAGACGCTCCCATAGTTTAGTGGTAAAACGCAGCAATGGTAATGCTGAAATCCAAGTTCGATTCTCGGTGGGAGCACCATTTAGATACTGGCCCTAAAAAGGGGCTATCCTATGTAAAATAAGATAATATCACCGATTTTGGTGATTTTTTTATGCTTTGTGCGGAAAAATTAAAGTTAAATGATTAATTTAGATGAAATTTTGTCATTGCCTACTATCAAAAAAAGAAAATCACAAAACAAATTAAACAATGGAAAATTTTTTCCGACAGTATTAAATCAATTTTAAATCGCATTAAAAATGAAAGTGAAAAAAATCTAATAAATTTCTACAAATAGTATTATTCAAGAATAACTACCCATAATAAAAACATGAAAAATTTAAAAAAAATTAAAACATATTTATTGGCCACTTTTATGATTACGTTAGTGTTAACGTTTAGTGGCTGCGACGATTATGATTATAGTAGTAATAGTGAATACTATCCACCTACAACAGAGACCACAGAACCAGAAATTCACTCGCCAGTTGGTATGGCCCGTGCACGAGTTCAAGGCGCAACAGGAAATGGAGGTCAAGTTATCCTTCAGTTTACATTATTATATGACTTTGAATTTGGTACAGTCGAAACAGAGTTTAATGCTGAAACATGGTTAGAATATAACGAATTATTAGCTGAATTAGCTGATGGGAAGATGACAACAACTACATTGCAAAATGATATTGTTTTCTTTGCACGTAGCGATGGAGAAAAAATAACTTCAGTTCGCAATCGCTATTGGGCGGGTTATTTAAATATCCAAAAACAACCAGACTCGCGCGATGATTCTGTATCACTTTCAGGTTCCAACCATAATCGTATACTAGAAAAATCTAAGCCTGATCAAGTTTATGAAAACGCGGGCGGACTGATAAGCAGCAATTTTATCTTATCAGAATCTTGGGAAGTAGTTTTAATGGTTATTGAAAATGGATATGTTTTTAGGCATATTGTTATTGGAACAGGCAATGGTCCAAATTGGGCAAAAGCGGAGTAATTTAAATTAGAATTATCTTTGTAAATAAAAAATGTTTGACAAAATTGCTTTAAAATTATAAAATATATTAGGCAAAAAAATAAACGGTCAAAACTTTAGAAGTTTTGAGGAAAATTTAGACTTTAGGGCGGAAGTCATTGGTGAAAGGTGATTACCGTCTTTTTTTATTGCCGTAATGATGGTAAATTAAAATAAGAAGCATGAAAAGTAATTTTGGAAAGCATTTAAAAGAATCAAGTTTGGTAATTCTACCAATTACAATCCTAGCAATACTGCTAACGATTATCTTTGTAACAAATTCATTTAGTCTAATTATTCAGGCAATAGTTGCTAGTATTTTATTGATATTTGGAATTACATTATTTAAGATTGGCGTGGATAAAGCCTTTATTCCGATTGGTGGTTTAATCGGAGAGATAATTGAGAGAAAACATAAAATATGGTTTATTATAATAATTGGCTTTATCTTTGGTTTAGTCTCAACACTAGCAGAACCAGGGGCGCATGTTCTTGTTGGATTAGTTCAAGGAATTTCATTTTGGCCCTTATTGATTTCCTTAGCGATTGGAATAGGTATTTTTCTAGCAATTGCTTTTATCAGAGAGGTTTTTCATTTATCATTTAAGTATATTATTTTAGGTGGTTACGCCATAATATTCTTGCTTATGATTTTTGTTCCGGCTGAGTTTCTTCCGATTGCTTTTGATTTGGGAGGAGCAACGACTGGTGAGATGACAATTCCCTTTATCATGACACTGGGCGTGGGGATTGCAGCAGCCTCAAAAAATTCTTCAAAAGATGACAATTTTGGATTAATTGCAATCTGCTCGATTGGCCCGATTATAGCCGCAATGCTTTTGAGCATAATTATACAAAACTCAAATAATGACGTTAACTTAGGAATTATAACAGAAGCTGCCCCACTATCGAAAACTTTAAATTTATTTTTGAGCGCAATTATTAATTATGCAATTAGGATTATGATTTCAATTCTGCCAATTATTGTTATTTTTATGCTCTTTCAAATTTTCAAACTAAAATTATCTTTTCAAAAATTAAAAGCAATCCTAAAAGGATTTATTTTCTTGTATGTTGGTGTGACGATTTTCCTAGTAGGAGTTAGCGTTTCCTTTTTACCAATGGGCCAAATCATTGGTTATCATATTGCTTCTTCAAGTATCAGTCTTATTTTAATTATAATTGGTGTTATTTTGGGAGCAATAGTAATTTTGGCTGAACCAGCAATCTATGTTTTTATTAAAGAGGTTTTAGAGGTCACTAAAGGTAAAGTATCCAAAAAAGCCTTAATTATTTGTTTATGTGTTTCTATTGGTGCGGCAATTGCAGTAGCAATGACAAGAGTATTATTTGGAATAAATTTTTTGTGGATTATCTTACCGGTATACGGATTAGCTATTATCTTAAGTTTTATAGTTCCAAAATTATATGTTTCAATTGCTTTTGATGCAGGTGGAGTGGCTTCAGGGCCGCTAATGGCAGGGTTTATGTTGCCGTTTAGTATGGGAGCATCTTATGCAATGGGTGGAAATGTTTATATGGATGCATTTGGACTGATTGCTTTGGTCGCCATTTTTCCTGTACTAGCCATTCAAATTTTAGGATTAATAATGAAAATTAGGATTATTCTCAAATTAAGAAATCGAAAACTAATCAAAAAAAATTTATAGTATTTTATTTATGTGAAGAGAAAAGAAGTCAATGCGATTTATTGGTAGAGGTGATTGATTAAAAAAATAACTTAAGATATAATTCTTCTAAGACAGAACTTATATTTTTATTTAAATGTAAAAGTGATTGGAATAAAAGGTGAGCTGATTTAGATTCTTTCACAATTTCTTCATATTTGTAAAAATTGCTGTAATTCATGGAAAAATTCAGTTTGTTTTTAGCTTTTATTACTGATGAAAGCAAACTAAAAAACAATTGTTTTGACTATAGAAATAAGTTGTGAAACAATTAATTTAATTAGAGATCACCAGTGCTTAACTGTCAATATGTTGCGCTATAGAGCAATAATCATGAAAAAATATATATCTAATTTGTCTGTTCAATTCTATAATTTTAGCTAACTAATAAAAGTTTTGAGTAAGCAGAAGTTCTTTAAGTAAAATCTTAGGTTTTATTACTAATCATTTTGTCAAAAAAAATCTGAAAAGCACGTATAAAATTTTGAGTGATTGACAACTTTTTATTATATGATATAATATGACACAAGTCGTTAAAGAAGGAGGAAAAAAGATGTTATTATTATGGAAACTTAAAAACATCGTTGCTTTTGTAATGTTTGTTGCTTCGACAATAGCACTTATATCATTTGCAATGAATATTGGTAATGTTGTTGATGCATTTAGAGATGCAAGTGGTTTTAGTGGATTTGCGGAGGTTGTTAGTTTTACTATCCATCTTTTAGGAACGCCACTTATACTTTTTACTTTAGGTCTTGTGGCATTATTCTTACCAAAACCTAACAATAAATAATTGTTAAATCAAAAAAAATAGCTGGCTGAAAGTGATTTGGGATTACTGAATTATTTTCGGCTTTTATTTTTTAAAACAAGCTACGAAAATAATTGAATTTATGAAAAATTTCACTATTTACAACTAATAGTTCTTTTATAAAGTAAAGTTGAGCAAAAAATCAAACAAAATCTGGTATTTTAACGAAAAATCTTGCAAATTTTTTTTTATGTGATAAACTATTAAAGTTGTTGATTCAAAGGATGAATAAATAACACCTATAATTATATATTATGCAATTAAGAAAGAGACGATAAACATGGAAGAAAAACAAACAATAATGGGAAAAATAAGTAATTTTCTCGTAGAAAAGCGAATATACATTTTTGGCTTCATGATGGTATTTTTAGTGGCTTGCATGATTGCCATTCCAAATGTTAACACGACAACCGATTTTGCTTCATTTTTACCAGAAGATTCAAGTATGCGCCATGGTTTAGAAATCATGGATCAGGAATGGCAAACCGATGGACCGCCAGCAACTAGATCATTTTTAATAATGATCGAAGGAGCTACCAGCTTGCAAACAGATACTGTAGTCTTAGCTTTGCTTAATGACTTTGCAGGTATCAATAATGTTATAACTGATAGTAGTTCCAATTTTAATCAAGGACAACATCGTCTAATGATTATTTCAACTAATTATACAAATATCAATTCCGCAAGATCAGTAATGAGCGATGTCGTAAATCATATTGAAGCTCAAGGAATAACTGTTACGGCGCATTTGCCTGGCTATTTTGAAAATCCAATGGATTTCATGTTGCCAATAGCGATTCTTTTAATGGCGTTAGTATTATTTTTGATGTGTGAATCTTATTTTGATCCAATCTTAATTTTTGCCGGATTAGGCGCAGCTGTTATTTTTAATATGGGAAGTAATATTATTTTCTCACAAGTCCTTTATATGACTACTTCAGTTGCTTCAGTTCTCCAGTTGATGTTATCGATTGTTTGTACTTTGATTTTACTGACAAGATATCGACAGGAAAAAAGATTACTAGCTGAACCAAATCCAAAATTAGCTATGAAAAATGCCATTAAAAATTCGACTAAGACTATTTTATCAGCTTGTACAGCGACTTTCATCGGTTTATTATCGCTGATGTTAATGTCATTTGGTGTTGGTCAGGATATGGGAATGGTATTTTCTAAAGGTGTCTTTTTTACAGTGGTTTCATTATATACAGTAATGCCAACTTTAATTATTTTGTGTGATAAGATTCTTTGTAAAACCGATAAAGCGAATATTAAAGCTAAGCGCAAAGCGAAAAGCTTAGAAAAAAGAGGTGCCTAATATGTCAATTATGTATAAATTTAAAGCTTCAGTAGGTGCTTTCTGTTACAACCACAGAATTTTGATTATTATAATTTCTACAATCTTATTTATTGCTGTAGCGATTATTCAATCTTTCTTAGCTATTACTTTCACTGAACTAGAAGAAAATGAAATAGATAAAATTTTTCCAATGGAAACCTTTGTTGTAATCTATAATAATAATGATGAAGTTTTTATTCCAGGTTTAATTGTGGCACTGAATAATTCAGAGCATAATATTAGAAGTATCAATGCATTTGCGAACAGTCAAATTGGCATGCCCTTACCAGCAGAGCATTTAGCATTAGCCTTAGATATGCCTCAAATTATGGTAGAGCAAATGCTTACTGCTAGTGGTGTCACGTCAATGTCAATGTTAGACTTTTTGACTTTACTTAATCAAACTTCACCAGACCCACTATTAGCTTCGCAGCTTGAGCAAATGATAGCTGGAAGAAGAATGTTGATTGGTGAAAACTATTCTAGAATGATGGTTGAAGTAGGATACTTTCCAGATTCAGAAACCATGACTGCTTTCCTTGATTATTTTGATGATTTATTGACACAAATGCTACCAAATCAATTTTATCTTGTTGGATCAGCACCTTTATCTAGGGAGTTAAGAGCTTATTTTTCCATTGAATACTTAATTATTTCTATAGTTTTAAGCGTAGCATTATATGTAGTATTATTTATTTCATATCGTAAGTTTTTATTGCCACTAATTTTGATTGGAATTGTTCAAACCGCAATGTGGATTATGATGTCATCTATGATGATAACGGGTATTCCGATTTACTTTCTGGCATTATTAATCGTTCAGTCAGTTATTAAGGGTTCTGCTTTAGAGTGGGGGGTCTTATTAACAAACAGTTATATTGAAGCTAGAAAAACGTGTGATAAACAAAAAGCTTTAACTGATGCGATTAAAAAATCAGGAAGAGTAACAATGACATCTTCGTTAATTATGGTTGTAGTAACTGTTACGTTAGGATTAGTTATGTCAGGTGCTGTCTCTAGTATTATGATGGGTATGGGTATTGCTTCCTTAGCCGCAGCGATTTTAACTTTATTCGCGCTACCTTCATTTTTAGTTGTATTTGACCGCTTCGTTGTTTCAAAGAAGTGTGATGAAGATATTAAGCAAAAAATGCAAGAAAAATTAAACTAGGCTATCGGTCTAGTTTTTTCTTTTATTGAAAAAAAATTTTAAAATGATATAATTTAATTAAGAGGGTCAAATATGTTGGACGCAAAAATAACTGAAGAATATACAGCTCAACAATCACCAATGCAACAAGAAATTATTAAAAAGATAAAAGAACTAATAAAAAAGTCAGTTAACTAACTTAGTTGTTTTAATATTAACTGTAATGGAGATGAATTATGGAAACTACTAAATTTAAAATAAGAGCCTTAAAGGTTGATGAAATTGATATTGCGGCAGAAATATTTTCTAAATCCTATTTCAAGGATATATTTTTTAAATGGTGCGTTGCTAGTGATCAAAATCGACCTAAGATAGTCACTGATTATTATAAAGTTTATTTAAAAACAAGAGGGTCTGTCGCTCATGTTGCGGAAAGCATGGACAAAAAAATTATCGGCGCATCTGTTTGGCTTCCTCACGATACAGACGCAAGTACATATGAGGAGATATCTAAAATTGCCGGTGATAATGCGCCGATGTTTAATGCAGTTGCAGACTTGTCACATTTGAGTGAACCACCGATGCAGCCATTTTTTCAATTAGTTGGGTTTGGTGTTTTAGAAGAAGCTAGAGGTCTAGGGGTAGGTAGTAAATTATTAGAATATCATTTAGACATTTTGGATAAAGTCGGTATCCCTACGTATCTTGAGGCGAGCACTCCTTATAATGGAGATGGAGTATATGCAAAATTTGGCTATCAACCTATTGGTGAATTAATGGTTTTCACGGAAAAGGCAGTGCTTTATCCTTTATGGCGAAATGCTAAACAAACGGATAAAGTCGCGAACATAGATGTAATAAAGTTTGGTAAATTTAAATGGCGCATCTTATCGGAAGACAATAACAAAATACTGGTAATTTCCGATGAAGTATTAGAATTAAAGAAATATCATAATTCTTTTGAAAAAATAAATTGGTCTAATTCCGATATCCGAAAATATCTTAATAAAGAATTTTTGAATAATTTTACATCAGAAGAAAAAGCTCTGATTATTGAAACAGAAACAAAAAATAATTGTAATGGCTGGTTTTATATTAATGGTGGTCCTGATTCGTTTGATAAAGTATTTTTGCTTTCAGTATCAGAAGTAATAGAATATTTTGGGAAGGAAAAAATAAACTCGGGAAATAAATTCTTTATTGATGACCAGTTTAATAGTAAGCGTCTGACAAATTACAAAGATAAGCCATCAAGATGGTTTTTGCGGACACCTGGTAGTTCTTCAGATTTTGTCGCAACCGTAACTTTAGAAGGCAAAATTTCCATGACCGGCGACTTTGTTAATCGGGAAAGTTCAGAGCTCTTCAACGTCGGAATAAGACCGGCAATATGGATTAGTAAAGGATAATGTCATGATGAAAAAGAAAACTATATTTATCTATGATGAGAGCTATTTTCTACATAATGCTGGAAATGGAGCATTATTTGAACCAGTTAGTCAATATATAGAAGCCAATGGATCCGTTGAAAGCCCAGAAAGTAAACGGCGAGTTAAAAATCTATTGGAAAAAAGCGAGTTAATGGCGCAACTGGAACAAATAAAGCCAATTGCGGCTACTGAAGCACAATTGGAACTATTTCATACTAAAAGACACATAGAAAACGTTAAACACTTAAGTGAAACTGAAGGTGGGGATTGTGGGGATTCCGCAATTGTTAGTCCGGGCTCTTACGAAATAGCTAAATTAGCAGCTGGTGGCGCAATAACAGCTGTTAAAAGTATTATTGAAAAAGAGGCTTTTGATACGGCTTATGTATTGACTAGACCTCCTGGTCATCATGCAGAGTCAGACCGAGGGCTCGGTTTTTGTATTTTTAATAATGTTGTAATTGCAGCTAAATATGCTCAAAAAGAATTAGGAATAAAAAAAATCCTAATTATTGATTGGGATGCGCATCATGGCAATGGTACAGAAGATGCTTTTTATGATAATAATACTGTTTTGTTCATTTCATTACATCAAGATAATTTAGAACCGATTGGAAGAGGCAAGAAAGAAGATCAAGGTAAAAATCAAGGCAAAGGGTTTACAATTAATATACCATTATTGCCGGCTTCTGGAGATGCAGTTTATAAATACGCCTTTGAACAAATTATAATACCGGCCGCAGATAAATTTAAGCCGGAACTAGTTCTAGTTTCTGCTGGTCAAGATGCCAGTATATTCGATCCTCTTGCGAGAATGATGCTTTCGGCAGATGGCTATAGGGAAATGACCAGACTGACAAAAAAAATAGCAGATAAATATGCAAATGGGAGAATGGTCTGTTTACATGAAGGTGGCTATTGCCCTGTTTATGTTCCTTTTTGTTCATTAGCAATTATTGAAGAGATGAGCGGAATCAGAACTAAAGTAAATGACCCTTTTATTTATGCAATGGAAGGAACATCTTATAAAGAATTATTACTCCATCAAAAACAAAGAATTGATGAAATAAAGGCTTTTCTTAAAAATACTATTAAATAAAATGTATTTTGTAGATAAAAATTAAATAATTGCAAAAAAACGTTTTACATTTTTATTTTAATATGTTATACTAAAAATATACAAGAAAAAGTAAGAAACAAATTATTTAGTCAAAAATAAAAAAAATTGCAAATTTTGGCAGCCTATAAGGGTGCTTTTTAAAAGATTTATTACTAATAATTTGTTGCTATAACAAAGAGAAGGAGGATTTCTATGATTTATGTATGTAATGTTTGTAAATACGAATATAACGAAGAAAAGGGCGATGCTAAAAGCGATATAGCACCTGGAACTAGTTGGGATAATGTTCCTGAAAGTTATCGTTGTCCGCTTTGCAAAGTTGGCAAAGAAAAATTTTCACCAAAAGCATAAACAAAAAAATCGGCAGGGAGGCCATATATGCTAAGTAAAGAGTTAACAAAAATTTTAAGTGAGCAAGTTAATGCGGAATATTATTCTGCTTATATTTATCTTGCGATGTCAGCGTGGGCGGACTCAGTTTCTTTAAAAGGGTGCGCTAACTGGCTTTTCCAACAAGCCCAAGAAGAAATGGCTCATGGAACTAATATCTATCAATATATCTTAGAAAGAGGAGCAACACCGAGTTTTGCGCCGATTCAAGCACCAAGTGCTGATTTTAAAAATATTCTAGAAGTTTTTAAAGAAGTACTTGCACATGAGCAAAAAGTAACAAAAAGTATTAATAATATTGCGACTTTAGCAATGAAGGAACACGATCATGCTTGTTATCAGTTTATTATGTGGTATGTTAACGAGCAAGTTGAAGAGGAAGCTTCTGCTTCAGATATTCTTGGTAAGCTAGAACTTATCGGTGACAATAAAGCCATGCTTTTGACATTAGATAATGAACTAGCGACTAGAGTATTTGTAAATCCGTTTCCAGCAAAATAATAATAAGGAGAAATTGAAATGGCTAAATTTCTAATATGCAATACCTGCAATAATATTGTTGGTGTAATTAAAGATAAAGGAGTTCCTTTAGTTTGTTGCGGTAAAGTTATGCCGGAATTAGTAGCTAATACCGTTGAGGCAAGTTATGAAAAACATCTCCCGGAAGTAAAGAAAACAGAAAAAGGAATCAGTGTTAAAGTCGGAAGTGTTTTGCATCCAATGACTGAAGAACATTATATTGATTTTATTTATGTTGAGACTGAGCGTGGTGGTCAAAGGGTTAAATTAAACCTTGAAGATTCGCCAGAGGCTGAGTTTTGTTTTGTTAATGATAAGCCGATTGCGGTTTATGAATATTGTAATTTGCACGGACTTTGGAAAACTGAACTATAGTGAAATTAAAGAAAAAATCCGCAGAGATTTTTATACCAGATAATAAAGAGGTAATGCCTGCGCTTATTCAAACAACTGATCTTTGTATAGCTGCTCATCAAGATGATTTGGAAATTATGGCCTATAATCCGATTTCAGAATGTTTTGGTAAAGAGGACAGGCATTTTACTGGTGTAGTAGTAACTAATGGTGGCGGATCACCTAGAAATGGTATTTATGCAAATTATAGTGATGAAAAAATGCAACTTACTAGAGCTTGTGAACAAAAAAAGGCTGCGCTCATCGGCAAGTATTCAGCTCAGCTACTCATGTCCTATCCAAGTAAAGAAGTGAAAGATGCAACTAATAGAGTTTTGCTTGAAGAGTTAAAAGAAATTATTTTAACTTGCTCACCAGATATCTTATATACCCATAATTTAGCGGATAAACATGAAACCCATGTTGCATTAGTAATGCATGTTATTAAGGCAATTAGAGAAATACCTGAGGCAAAACGACCAAAAAAAATAATTTCTTTGGAAGTTTGGCGGGATTTGGATTGGTTATCTGATGAAGATAAACTAATTTTTAATACAGGATTATACCCGAATCTATCAGCGGCTTTATTAGGTGTTTTTGATAGCCAGATAACAGGCGGTAAACGTTATGATCTTGCGGCACTGGGACGTAGATTGGCTAATGCCACTTTTTTGGAAAGTCATTCGGTTAATAATCTTGATAGCGCAAGTTATGGAATGGATATCACGGATTTAGTTAATAGCGAATTAAGTCCAGCTGACTATATTTCTAAAGCTATTGATAAATTTAAAAAAGAAGTTAATGACCTTGTCACAAGATTTTTATAATTTAAAATAAACATTTTAAGATCTGATTTATTGAAATTAGATCTTTTATTTTTTGGTGTTTAAGCCGAAAATAAGCTTAAATATAACGATAAACTTGCTAATAGATGTTTTTTTTGGTACAATTTTTAAAAGGAGTTTGCATTAGTATGATGAATAAAAAGCAAAAAAAACAATATTTAAAATTAGAAAAGGAACTCAATCATGAGTTTAGAAACGTTCACGAAAATGAACTGACTCTGCTAGATGAAGACTTCAAAGATGATGGCAAGCTTAAGTCTTCGGCTTTTGCTCGCTTAAAAGATGAATGCTGGTATATTCCGTATGAGGATGAGGTTGTAATAAAGCTACCCGCCAAATATGCAAAAAATTTTAGCAAAAGAGTTCGTTTTTTAGCTTCTCGCGAACTATCAAAAATAAAAAAGGACAGGTTGGAAGCTTGTTTTCATGGCGCGATATTATTCGCAACTGGTATTCTTGTTTTAGGAACACTATCTATAAGTGTATTTTTTTTGGATGCACTATCTGAAATTATGTTTATTACAGAACTTTTTACAATCTTTTCCTGGGTTTTCGTTTGGGCCGCAGTCTCTAAGTTTTTTATTGATAGAAGAGAAACCAAGGATCAGCGCTTTACGCTTTTGCAGATGCTTTCGGCTAAAATCATTTTAGTAGAGTCGGAAAAATGAAAAGATTAGTAGTTATCCTAGGACCTCATGCGGTAGGTAAAATGACAATCGGCCAGGAATTAGCCAAAATAACTGATTTAAAACTTCTTCATAATCATATGACTATTGAATTAGTGCGCGAATTTTTTTCACCGCACAGTTCGGAAGAAGGAAGAAGATTAAACTCCCTTTTCAGGCAAGAAATTTTTAAAGCTGTAGCTGAAAGTCAACTTCCAGGGTTAATTTTCACTTATATGTATGATTTTGATATAAAAAGTGATTATGATTATATAAATGATTTGATTAAATTGTTTAAAGACAATCAAGCTATTGCACATATTATTGAATTAATAGCGGATTTTGAGGTGCGCATCGAAAGAAATAAAACAGAAAATCGATTGAAACACAAAGCTTCAAAACGTAATATAGATGAATCTGAGAAATTATTTAGAAACTTAGAAGCAAAATTTCGCTTGAACTCAAATGAAAATGAAGTCCCTTTTGAAAATTACACTAAAATTAATAATACGAATATAACTCCAGATATTGTTGCTAGAATGATTAAGGAAATAATCGAAAAGAAAGGGGATTAAATTTATGAATCAACAAGAATTATTAAAGCAGCTGAATAAAGAAAAAAGTCTAAATGAAATTCAAAGCTATATTAAAGAAGTTATTAAAATCAGAGGTTTTGAAAACCAAGAAACTGAGAAAGCCATGCTTTTGCTTGTTGAAGAGGTTGGGGAGCTTGCTAAAGAAGTTAGGAAAAAAGCGAAAGGTATGTCTTTAGAAAATGGACCAAAAGATTCTGACTCAATAGAAGAGGAAATAGCAGATGTCTTTATTGTTTTGGTCTCGATTTGTAATACTTTGAATATTAATTTGTTTAACGCTTTGATAAAAAAAGAACAAATAAACATGAATAGAACTTGGAAGATAAACAAATAAAAGAGGGGTTTTATTGTAAGAGGATTTGAACATAATTCCTAGAAGTTAGAGAAATTTAACAAGCTTAGAAACAGCAAATTATCTTTTTATGATTCAAGATTTTCGTAATATAATCGCAATTTATGGAACCAGATTATGAAAAAAACTAACAAATAAAATTAAACATAGAAAAAAGGCTATCAGAAATAAAAAGCCTTTTTTATTTATTTAAAAAGCAATAAATTAGTTTGTAAATGGCTTAACTACGCGAAAAACCATGAATTTTGTTGAGTTTTGAGTGAAATTTTGTTATTTGCACACTATATGGTTCAAAACGCATGCTAAAAAGAGCAAAAAAGGGGCACTTATGAATAAATTGTGAATTTCTTGCGAAAATTTGCGACAAAATTTGACAAATGGTTGAAAACGCGATATGATAGTATATATACTTCTCAGAAGTATAGAATTCAAAAAAAATGTTAATCGAGGAGAATTTTTGTTATGAAAAGCAAAATAAAGAGTTTAATTTATCTGGTAATTGTATCTGTAGGGTTTCTGTCGCTCACAGGTTGTACTGGGGATTACGATAATTTTATGGAGTATATACGTGCAGAATGGCGCTGGTGGAATATCCTTCTGGTGATACTTCTGGTTTTATTAGTTATTTTTATAATTCTTTTAGTCTACACTTTACTTAGTGGAAAAAAACCGATTAAAAAGGTTGTTGTGCAGGCGCCGGCAACAAACGCTAATATATTAGAAGATGCAGTGAATAAATCGACAGAAAAGACACTAAATGGAAGCGCGCTTGTTATGGATGCTTTTTATAAGGAATGTAAAATCCCATTAACAGTAACTAAGGAATTTTCTATAGAAGATATCGATCAGTATATTTGTAATAAGAAGAATATTACTAAAGTTGAAGCAAGCGGAAAAAAACCAACGAGCTTTAAAATTAAAGGTGGCAAGTCATTCGCATTACTTTTTGATTTAGGTGATGGCAAGTATAAACTTACATTTAAATGTGGTCCGGCTTATGGTGCAAAGTTAGTAGAGTATTTTAAAGATACAGTTTATGTCTCTAAGTTTCCATATGGGATAATCTGGTTTACAATTTCAAATGAAAACAAAAATACTTCATTAGAGCTTATTAAACAAGTAATTGATATCTCTTATGAAATTGCCAAAATAGGACATTAAAGGCGATATAAAGTGGCGACAAAAAAAGAGCAATTGATTTGCTCTTTTATGCTTTATAGATAGTCTCTTTTTTGGATAAATTTATTAGGTAAAAAAAATAAGTTGAAAGCACTAATGCGAGCCAAGGAATAAAAGCTATGGAAAATACTTGACAACAAATTTGAAAACGAAAAATGAAACCGCCAATAAAAAAAGATACAGACACAATAAGTAATCCAGACCAGCCAATGAATTTTTTTATTTTTCCGATTAAAAGCTTTCTGTGATCATTAAAATCCATATTACGGTGATATAAAAACAAATGTAAAATTAAGACGAAATAAGAAGCGATTACTGACATAGGAATCAAGGTATTAGAAGGTCTTCTGATAGGATCAAAACGCCATTCAAACATTAGTGTTGCTGCCGCAACAAGTATTAAGGACAGACAACTTAATGAAAAACTAATAATGATTTTTTTAGACTTTTCCAATTGATATCACCTGCTATATTGTATGTTAAAATTTTGAAAATATAGCTATAAAGTGACTTTATTAGTGCAGGAAAATACTTTATCTACAAGATTTTACAATTTTCGAGGTAATTTTCTGAAATTATTCTTTTATTATAAAAGCGAAATTAATAGTTTTCGCTTTTTTCATTTTATAGCACCTTAAAACATATACTTTATTGAATTGAAGGTGTCTTGATGAGAATAAAAAAAATAATTAAAGAACTAAAAGAAGTCAGAGTAAAAAAATATAATAACCACGTTGTTAAAGGCATTGAGACAAATAGTAAACAAGTAACGAAAAATACAGTTTTTGTTGCTATTTCGGGCACTCATTTTGATGGACATGATTTTATAGATGAAGCTATTAAAAACGGCGCCAAATCGATAATATACGATTCTGAAGTTTGCGATAAAAAAGAAGGAATAAATTACTTTAAAGTGTATGATACTAAAAAAGCTTTATCATATGTAGCCAATACTTTCTATCGAAACATTACCAAAAAAGTAAAACTAATTGGCGTAACAGGTACAAATGGTAAAACTTCGATAACAACCATCTTACATAATTATCTGGAATATATCGGAAAAAAAAGCTTATTAATGGGAACAAACGGTATTTATTTTAATAAAACAGTAATTGAAAATATTAATACAACACCGGATATTCTTTTATCATTAAGGCATATTAAACAAGCCTACAAAAATGGCGCCCGTTATGTAGTGATGGAAGTAAGTAGTCATGCTATTAAAGAACTTAGAGTTGACCGCTTTGATTTTGATGTTGCAATATTTTCTAACCTTACTCATGATCATCTAGATTATCACAAATCTATTGTTGATTATCGTTATACTAAAGGTATATTTTTACAAAGCTTGCCGAATAATAAACGTAAAACAACGATTGCTAATGGCGATGATGACTCATTTAGAATCTATAATCGGATGATAAAGAATAATCTCTTGACTTATGGAATCCGTCAAGATGTTGATTACCGAGCGCTGAACATCGATAACTCTGTTGAAGATGGTGTATCGTTTCGGCTTTTACATAAAGATAAAAAATACAAAGTTAAAACCTTTCTTTTAGGTGAATTTAATGTTTATAATATTTTAAGTGCGATAGCTTGCATTAATTTTTTAGGTTTTAAAATTGAAACTTTTGTTAGTTTTCTTAAAATCTTTAGGCAAATTGATGGCCGAATGGAAATGTTTGAAATTAATAAACGCTTTTATCTGATTGATTTTGCCCATACACCCGATAGTGTGCAAAATATTCTCAAAAATATTCGTAAACTCGGCTTTAAACGTCTGACTGTAATTATTGGCTGTGGTGGTAATCGTGATCGTAAAAAACGAGAAATAATCGGTAAACTTGTTGTTAGTTATGCGGATAAAGTTTATTTTACTTCAGATAATCCTCGCGATGAAGATGAGATGAGTATTATTCAAGATATAATCCGTAAAATTCCTTTTTACAAAAAGAATTACGACATTATCATTAATCGAGAAAGAGCAATTGAAGCCGCAATTGCCGCAAGTGTTCCCAAGGAAATAATCATTGTTTTAGGCAAGGGATTTGAAAATTTTCAGATTATCAAAGGCAAGAAATATGAATTTAATGATAAAGAGGTAGTAAAGAAATATGCACGTTAATATTATTCTAGTTATTTGTTCTTTTATAAGTTTTTTCTTAGTTATCTTCACTATGCCAGCGTTTATCAGATATATTAAAAAAATTAAATTTGGCCAATTTATTCGAACTGATGGCCCAAAGGAACACTTAAAAAAAGAAGGGACTCCTTCCATGGGAGGAGTCGTTTTTATCCTAGCGACTCTAGCTGGTTTTCTTACAGCGATAATCTTTCTGGAGTTTGAGTATCCGATGATGGTTTTTTATAAAAAAGTTACGTTGCTGATTTTGCCATTTGTGGCTTTTGGTTTGCTAGGTTTCTTTGATGATTATCTTATTGTTTTAAAGAAAAGCAATAAAGGTTTAAGCGGTAAACTAAAATTTCTTTATCAAGTATTAATTGCAGCTATATTTTTCTTTATTTTCTTGGCTTTAGGGTTTACGACAGAAGTTAACTTCTTTAATTTATTTACAGTAAATTTATGGTTTTTATATGGTTTGCTGATTCTATTTATTTTAACAGGAAGTTCAAATGCTGTTAATCTTACTGATGGCCTAGACGGTTTAGCAACTGGAACAATGCTTATTGCTTTGAGTTTCTTTCTATATATTGCCCATATACGTGGCGAATTAATTATTATGGCTTTTATAATTGCTTTAATGTCGGCTTTGGTTGGCTTTTTGTTTTTCAATTATAAGCCAGCTAAAATTTTTATGGGTGATACAGGCTCATTAGCATTAGGCAGTATCCTCGCAACATTAGCTATCATGCTTAAAGTAGAAGCATTCTTAATCATTATCGCTTTACCTTTTATTTTAGAAACATTAAGTGTTGTCTTTCAGGTTTTTTATTTTAAACGTACAAAAGGCAAAAGATTGTTTTTGATGGCGCCTTTACATCATCATTTTGAACTTAAAGGCTATTCTGAGAAGAAAGTAGTTTGGCTATTTTATAGTATTACCTTTATTGTTTTAGCAATTTCTATTTTTGTTTACCGGGCTACTTACCTATGAAGTACTTAATCTTAGGAAAAGGTAAAAATGGTGAGGGCATTAAATTAGTCCTAGAACATTTGAAAATTGATTATGACTTTCTAGATACCGCTGAAGTCAAAAAACTAAATTATAATCTCGTAATTAAAAGTCCTGGCATTCCTATTGATTTACCTATTTTTACGGAATTTAAAAAAAAGGGTATTGAAGTTATTACTGATATTGAACTTTGTTACCGCTATTTTCCTAGACGTTATATTGCGATTACCGGAACTAATGGAAAAACCAGCACAACGAAAATGCTCGCAGAAATACTAGCCAAAGAAGTTAAAGCCGTAGCTTGCGGCAATATTGGCTATACTATTTGTCAGGCAATTTTAGAACACCCTAAAGATACAATCTTTGTTGTTGAACTTTCCAGTTTTCAATTAAATAATTGTCGTCTTTTTAAACCAGAAATTAGTATGTTACTTAATTTAGGGACAGCCCATCAGGATTTTCATGGTAATATTCCCAATTATCATCAGGCAAAAGTTAAGATTGCGATTAATCAAACCGAAAAAAATCTTTTAATTTATAATAGTGAAGATAAAAATATCTTGAAGATGATTTCTGATTTGAAAGTTTCAAAACTAAGCTTTTCTAGTAAAATCAGTAATAATGATTGTTATCTTAAAGGAGACTATCTTTACTTTAAGGGACAAAAAATAATTAAGAAGAAACTTTTTGAACAATCGCTTTCGGTAGTAGCGGATAATGTATTAGCAGCTCTTAGCACAGCACTTTATTTAGGCATTTCCAAACAGACAATCAAAAAATATTTTAAAGAACCAAAAATCGATTTACATCGTTTAGAACCAGTAGGAAAGTATAATTTTAATGATGCTAAGTCAACGAATCCAGCTTCAGCTGTTATGGCTTTAAATAAAATGACTGAACCGGTATTATTGCTTTGTGGTGGGAAAAAACGTAATGAAAACCTTTTAGAGCTAGAACCAGTTTTAATGAAAATAAAAAGAGCTTATGCCTATGGGGAAACAAGTCTCTTACTTAAAGAATATTTTAATAAAAATAATATTGAGTGCGAAGTATTTGTAACACTTGAAGAAGCGCTAATCTCTATAAAGGCTAATAGAAAGAAAAAAGAAGTTTTATTGTTTTCGCCAATGATGGCTTCATGGGATCAATTTAAAAGTTATGAAGAGCGAGGCGAAATTTTTAAGAATTTTTGGGCTTAAAATTATTATGTTTTTGGAAATGTTCATTGATAATATCATAGAGGTTTATTGTTGTTTGGCTAATTGTTTCTGCTTTAGTTTCCAATGTTTCAACTTGATATGGCGGAAGATAGTGTAAAGTAATTAAAGGTTTTTTCCGAAATAAAAAGATTCTTCTGATAAAGCCTGGATTTCTGAAAGTAAAGCAACAAGGCAAAATTAATGAGGCGTTTTCCGTCGCAAAGCGGACAGCGCCTTTTTTAAATGGTTTTATTTCCTGTGAATAAAGATTAAGCGAACCTTCTGGATAAACTAAAACTTTTTTTCCTTTTTTTAAAGCTTCAGACATTGAGGCTAGAAATTTAGGATATTGTTCGCGTTTCTCGGGAATAGGAACAGCCCCACAAAGTTCGATAATCTTACCAATAATAGGAAGTCCTAAATTAGATTGTAAAGAAGTCGCAAAAAGTCGTCTTGGTAAAAATTTACCGACAAGGATATAAGAATCCCAAGGATGGATGTGATTGGAAATCACAATACAGCCCTTTTTTTTAATCAATTTTTTATTTTTTTTACCTTTTACTTTCAATCCCATAAAGATATAGGCGTAAAAATAAGCGATAGAGACCATTATCCGTGCTACAAAAAAATAAGCAATCAAATGAAAAAATCCTTTTTGAAAGAAGGGATAATCATCAGGAAGAACAACTTTTTTGGCTTTAATGTTTTGAAAACTGTGTTCTACTTGTCCGCTTTGAATTTTCTCGTCATCGTTTTTGATTTCATTATTATCCATATTATCACCCAGATAAACAATTATATCATTTTTTTGGAAAAAATCTAGAGTATTTGGACAAATTATGATATAATTTTCATAGAGGTTTAAAGATATGAATATTGTATTTGGCGGTACTTTCAATCCCCCTACTTTGGCTCATGAAAAGATGATTGATTATTTATTACTTAAGTTTAATCCTGAAAATCTGATTATTGTTCCAAGCGGTGAATATAATCATAAAGAAAGCAAAAAATATAGTAAACATCGTTTAAAGATGCTTTATATTTTAGCTAAGGAAAGAGCAAAAGTTAAAATTACAGCGATTGAATTAGAAAAGCAGTTTTTGGGAACTTTTCAGACTCTAAAAATTTTGGAGAAAGATTATCCGGATATTTATTTTGTTTTAGGTAGTGATAATCTAGCTAGTTTTGAGGCTTGGATTAACTTTTCCAGGTTAATTAAAGAGTATCGCTTTATTGTCTTTGAACGCAAAAATTATAATGCCAAAAGATTGATTTCTGAACTATATCCAAATTATCAGGACCGTTTTACAATAATTGATTTCAATATCGAAATTTCATCTTCAGAAGTTAAAAGGAATTTATCTAAATATCGTAACTTTCTTAATCCAGATGTTTATCGTTATATAGAAATTCATGATTTATATAAGGAGTGAGTGCTATGTTTTTTCAGGATTTTATAAAAGTCCAAGCTATAAGTCCAACACTTAGAATAGGTGATCCGCTTTTTAATGTTAAAGAAATGCTTAAAGCTTTAAAAACTACAAAAGCATCAATCGTTGCTTTTCCAAAATTGTCAGTTACTGGCTACTCTTGTAAAGATTTTTTTTGGCATCAGTCACTATATTTAAAAACAATTGAAGCTATTGAATATTTTTTAAAGAACAATTCTTTTCCTGGAATTGTGATTATCGGAAGCCCGTTTAAGATTAAGGAAAACTTATATAATACAGCGTTTATTATACAAAAAGATAAAGTATTAGGTATTGTGCCTGAATCCGCATTTCAATATCAGAATCGCTGGTTTAAAAATGGACTGGAAGTTGAGGATACTGTTGAATTTTTAAAAATGGAAGTCCCATTTGGTTCTGCTATTTTTTCTAGTGAAGCTTTACATTTTGCGATTGTTTTTGATGATAATTTGCCAAATTTTAGCGATGTGCTTAGCTTAAAGGGGGCTAATTTAATTATTCATTTAAGCGCTGATTATGCGACTTGGGATCATTATTTTAATCGCTTATCGGAAATCAAAGCCTTAGCTAATAAAAATAAAGTTGCTTATCTTTTAGTTAATGCTTCGCATGGAGAATCAACAGGAGAACAAGTTTGCCTTGGTCAGAATATTATTGGTTTTAATAGTGAATTTTATGAAGCTCAAGAAGATCTGACAGTCGACTTAGACTTGCAAAAAATAAATTATCAACGCAAGGATTTAAAACAAGACTTATTCCCAGAAATTTTAGTAAATGAAATTAAGTTTGATTTGCCAAAAACAAATAATTTTACTTTTGAACGGGAATTTAATAAATTGCCGTTTGTGCCTAAAGAAAAAAGAGCTTTTGATTTGATTAAAGAAATTATTGTTAAGGGTTTAGCACAACGTCTTGAAGCAAGCAAGCTAAAAAAAGTCATAATTGGTATTTCAGGCGGACTCGATAGTACTTTAGCCCTATTATTTTGTCATAGTTTATTTAAGAAAAATCCAGAAAATATTATTGCGGTAACAATGCCTTGTTTTCCGACAAGCGAAAAATCATATCAGCGAGCTTTAGCTTTGGCTAAAACTTTAAAAGTTACTCTTAAAGATATCCGTCTTGATGAAGCAGTAACAGAACATTTTAAGTTAATTGCTCACGATTTAAATAATACCGATATAGTTTATGAAAATACACAAGCGCGTTATCGGACCCTTATTTTAATGAATTTGGCCAACAAAGAGCAAGGGCTTGTTATTGGCACAGGTGATTTAAGTGAGATTGCTTTAGGTTTTTCCACATATAACGGTGATCAGATGAGTATGTATAATCTTAATGCCGGAATCACAAAAACTAATGCTCGTTTTTTGGTTTCTGCCTATAGTGAACTTTATCCGGAAATAAAAAAACTGCTTATAGAAATTGTGGAAGCTAAGGTCTCACCTGAATTAAAAGAAAATCAAAATACAGAAGATATTCTTGGTGATTATGAAATAAATGACTTTATCCTTTATCGCTTTTTAAGCAGTAATGAAGAAATAAAACGAACAGCATTTCTAGTAAGCAAAACTTTTAAATTAAGTCTAGAAGAAGCAGAAGCTTTTGTCAATCGTTTTTATCAAAGGTTTATAACTAGTCAGTTTAAAAGAGCCGCAAGCCCAGATGGACCTCAAGTTGGTCAATTTTCACTTTCCGCTAAAACCGCTTATCTATTACCAAGCGACTTTCGCTTTTTAGTCAAATGAAAGAGAAAGTGATAATTGGACTTTCCGGCGGAGTTGATTCCAGTGTTGCTTTAATATTGTTGCTTGAGGCAGGTTATGATGTTGAAGCATGTTTTATGAGAAATTGGGATAGTGCCGCAAATAATGATATTTTAGGCAATCCTGATTCTGATAATGCTATTTGCCCGCAAGAAAGTGACTATCAGGATGCTTTGGCTGTTGCGCAAAAACTCAATGTGAAATTGCATCGAGTTGATTTTATCAAAGAATATTGGGAGGCAGTTTTTGTCTTTTTTTTAGATGAACTAAAAAAAGGAAGGACACCAAATCCAGATATTCTTTGTAACAAAGAAATTAAGTTTAAGGCTTTTTTAAATTATGCTGAAACGTTAGGTTTTGAGAAAATTGCGATGGGTCATTATGCTGATATTAAAGAAGTTAATGGTAAAAAATACTTAGCTAAAGCTAGTGATACTAATAAGGACCAAACTTATTTTTTATCGCAGCTTTCCGCTAAACAAATTGAAAAAGCGCTTTTTCCGCTCGGCAAGCTATTAAAAAGTGAAGTCAGGGAAATTGCCTTAAAACATGATTTAATTACTAGTAAGAAGAAAGATTCTACAGGAATCTGCTTTATCGGAGAAAGAAATTTTAGTAAGTTTCTTCGTAATTATCTGCCAGCTCAAAAAGGTAGTATTAAAACTTTAGATGGAAAAGTTTTAGGTGAACATGAAGGTTTGATGAATTATACTATTGGCCAAAGAAAAGGAATTCAAATTGGTGGCCGTAATGACGCTGATAAAGATGCCTGGTACGTCTTAGGTAAAAATATAGAAGAAAATGTACTTTATGCCGGACAGGGATTTGAAAATGAGTATCTTTATGCGGATACCTGTATATTAGAAGATGTTAATTATTTAGGAGAAAAATTTGAAGGCGAAAAGGCTTTAAATGCGAAGTTTCGTTATCGGGCAGAAGAACATCCAGTTTTAATTAAATTTGACAAAAAAGAAATTCTAGTTCGTTTTGTTGAACCAATCAGAGCTGTTACACCAGGTCAGGCCTGTGTATTTTATCAAAATGACATCTGTCTTGGTGGTGGCACAATAAAAGAAGTTTTTCGAAATGGCGAAAAAAGAAAGTATTAATGGAGAGTCAAGTGGAAGAAATTACAGTTGAAGGACAAGTCGTGGCGATTTTATTTAAAAATGAAGATAATAAATATTATATTGCCAAAATCATTTCCAAAGAAACAGGCGAGGATATTACCATTAGTGGTTATTTCCCGCTTTTAGCACTTGAGCAAAATTACATTTTTAAAGGTAAATATATTGAACATCGTAAATATGGTCGTCAGTTTCAAGCCGTATCTTATACAGAGATTCGCGATAATTCAAGGTTAGGAATCATCAATTATCTTTCCAGTGATCTTTTTACAGGAATAGGTCCAGCAACTGCCAGAAAAATTTATCAGACGTTTGGTGAAGACTGTATCGAAAAAATTCTTGCGAATAAAAATATTCTCAGACAATTAAAATTCAATGACTTAAGGATTAATCGTTTTATCGAAGAACTTAAGCTGAATGTTTTTTCTGAGAAAGTTCTGATTAAACTTTTAGATTATGGAATCAGTGCTAAAATTGCGGCTAAATTAATTAGCAAGTATAATTATGAGGCAGCTAATGTTATCGAAAAAAATCCTTATCAGTTAATTGATGAAGTTTATGGCATTGGCTTTTTAAAAGCCGATGAAATTGCTTTAAAGATTGGCATTAAACCAGAAGATCCTTTACGCATAAAAGAGGCGTTACTTTATGTTTTAAATAATATTTGCCAGAATTTTGGCTTTACTTATTTAACTAGAGAACAATTACTTGAAGCTACTTCAGATTTTTTGAATCGTCATAGTAAAATTGAAAATAAACTAATTACCGATAATTTAGACCAAATGATAAAAGACGAAGAGATTATTGATGAAGATGGTCGTTATTATCTCAAAATGATTCATAAAGCTGAAAATACAGTTTGTCAAAAAGTATTAGCGCTTTTAAATAATCAAAGACCAGAATATGCGGATGCGGATTTAGATAAAATAATTAAAGAAGTCGAAAGCGAAATTAAGATTGAATATACAAAATCGCAAAGGGAAGCCATTTTTGAGGCTCTGACTAATAATATTTCGATAATTACTGGTGGTCCGGGAACCGGAAAAACAACAGTTTTAGAAGGATTCCTAAAAGTTTTTGCGCGTTTGCGTAAAGTTAATTTAAATGTTGAGCGTTCTGATCAGGTGATGTTAATGGCACCTACTGGGAAAGCTGCCAAAAGACTTTTCGACAAGACTAATTTTTTTGCGGCGACGATTCATCGTCAATTAGGTTATGACTTTGAAGGTAATTTTGAATTTAATGAAACTAACCCCCTGCCATGTGAATTGATTATTGTTGATGAGTTTTCTATGGTCGATATTATTCTTGCTAGACATCTTTTTTCCAGTTTAAAGGAAAAATGTCAAATTCTGATTGTTGGGGATGCTGATCAGTTACCTTCAGTTGGTCCTGGCAATTTGTTAAATGATTTGATTGGCTCCAAGAAAATTCCAGTTATTGCTTTAAAGGAAATTCATCGGCAGGCAATGGATTCAAAGATTATCGAATTGAGTCATAATATCAGAGAAGGGATTACTGGTGAAAACTTTATAAGTTCTGGTAAAGACATTACTTATATTCAGGAAAAGCAAGATAAAGATACCAATAAATCGATTCTTAGTTGTCTTAATCAATTAACTAAAATGCAAGGTATTGATATGTTTTTTGATGTGCAGGTTTTAGCCCCGATGTACCGTGGAGAAAGTGGTATTGATAACCTTAACTTATTAATTCAGGGAGAATTAAACCCAGATACAAATAAACCATCAATTCAATTTTTAGAGCGCATATTCCGTAAAGATGATAAAGTTTTACAGACTAAAAACCAGCCAGAAAAAGGAATTATGAACGGAGATGTCGGTCGAATTATTGATATCTTTAAAGACAGTTCAGGAAAAGATGTAGTTAAAATTGATTTTGATGGTAATAATATTGAATTATTAAGAGATGAATTAAAGGATTTAGTTCATGCTTATGCCATAAGTGTCCATAAGTCACAGGGGAGTGAATATAAATTTATAATCTTGCCGGTAGTACGTGGTTATGGATTTATGCTTCGAAAAAAACTTATTTATACCGCGGTAACAAGAGCTAAAGAACATTTAATAATTATTGGCGATATTGAATATTTAAAAGCAGGTGTCAAACGCTTTGAAGACCAAAGACAAACCTTTTTAAAAGAACGCTTAGCGAATTTTCAAATTAAAAGTGAAGATTTAGCGAATAATGAAATAACACCTTATGACTTTATGTGATTTGCACAAACTATTTATGGGAAAAAATCCCAAAAGGTGGTGCCTTGATGTTTCGTAAAGCTATTAGTTATATGGCCATCGGTGGAGTCGCAACTATAGCGGCCCAAAAATATCTTACTAAAAATAAAGATGTTTCGAAGGTCATGAATAAAATGGTTAAACAAAACGAAAAAGCCATGAACTGGTTAAAAAGTAAAATGGATTAAATAACTTTTTAACGAAAAACTATCCTATAGCAGGGTAGTTTTTTTATTTATAAAGTGCGGCTAAACCGTTATTTAAGAAATAAATTAAAAATAAAAATGATTTATAATTCTAATAGAACATCTTGAAAAGAATACAATAGTGTGCTATAATCATTATAACATACTTGCTTGTGTCCGGTAAAATTTTTAATTTCCCTGTGGAGACTTGTATTGTTAATCATCAATTTCAAATATATATTAAAACAATCGACTGAAAAAGTCTTAAAAAAATTATTAATAAATAAGTTTTAAAAAGTAATAATCATTTTAGTGATTTAAATATTTAATGTAATTAAAAAATAAAATGGATGTATTATAAGGTCTAGCTTTCATAAATGCTGCTAATTGCAGGAAATCTCGCCTAGATTTAAAGCATAATTGATTAATAAGAAAGTAAAGAGGCATCCTGAATAATAAAATATTGGTATGATTGATTACAACTCTCTTCGTCATTATATTGGCTTGAAGTAAAACTAGAATTTCAAGTGGCTTTGTAGTATAATTACAATAACTAACGAATTCAAAAAAGGGGATTGAGTTTAAATGAATAAAAAATGTATGGGGGCAATAAAAGGATTATTTTTATGCATCACATTGATGGTTTTTTCGATGGGAACACTGATGGGATGCAGAGGGTCGAGAGTTGATTTTACAATAGCCTTACAAGATTGGGGTGATGGGGGAATCGGTGGAAGAAGAAATCTGATAGTGACTTGCTCGAATGATTGGAAAGAATTGAATTTTTCTTTACCTATTAGGTCGAAATCTTTAGCTGAAAAATTAGAAGAATTAAATCAAAGATATGACGAACAATTTTTCATCAATAATGCTGTAGTTGTATTTACTTTTGAATTCCCAACTAGCGGTATAGGATTTAATGAAATTCGATTAAACAGAAATGGTAATGAAATATTATTAGAAGTGACTCTTACAGTCGGTGTTGCTGATGCACCATCGTTTGGTATCATAATCTTAGAAATAAGTAGTGAAAATATATCAGAAAATACAACCTTGAATACAAATATTATTCGAGATGATATTCTTGCATAATTAAAACATAAATAAAAGGTGGCCTCGTAATGAAAAGCTATTTGCTTGGCAACAATCTTTTTAGCTTGCACATCATTTTATAATAGTGCAGCAAATAATTAAAACTAGAATTTCAAATGGCTTTGTATAATAACAATAACTAACGAATTCAAAAAAGGGGATTGAGTTTAAATGAATAAAAAAAATATCGGAACAATAA
>Ga0131853_10001499_pt1 | contig 41725 bp, 46 predicted proteins | sample TergutLab28metaG_FD_92764 | JGI IMG/M metagenome (GOLD analysis project Ga0131853, IMG submission 92764) | Labiotermes labralis P1 segment gut microbial communities from Petit-Saut dam, French Guiana - Lab288 P1 (version 2) (version 2) | ecosystem: Host-associated > Arthropoda: Insects >...
CATTCGCAAAATCATTGCGCAACTCGATGATCTCAACGCCCGCGGCATTCCCGCCAAGGCCACGTGGGACACCGAAAATGGCTACAGCCTTGAGGAGATTTTGCCCACCCATGCGCCTGATATCATCGCGGGCATGCAGCGTCGTGTGCGCGAAAACGGCGACGAAAACATCATCATGGGCTACAACAATGGTGCGCTTGCTGCCATGACATTCGATGAGCTAAAGGCCAGCATTGACTGGGCGGTGAGCAACGAAAAAGGTAGCGGCCTCAAAGATTTGTTTGGCGAGTGTGCGATGATCGTGCGCCCGCAAGAGGTGATGTTCAGCCCGCCGCAAGTGGCCGACTATAAAAAACTGGGCGTGCAGGCGCTGTGCCTATATCACAGTTGTGTGCCCTTTGATGCCTTTGCCACCATCACCCCGCAGCTGAGTGATGCGCACAAGTTCAACCCGGTTACGTATACTTACGACGGCGAAAGCATCACCGTGATGCCTACGATCTCTAATGCAGACCTGCTGGACGCGGGCTGCCTGCGCGCGCTGGTGAAGGATCTGCGTGCCAAACAGGAACGCGGCGAGATTAATCATGACGTGTTCATCTTCACCAACATGGACGCCGACGCACCCTTTTGGGAGCCGCTGAACCTGCCGTGGCCGCTGCGCAATCTGCCCGGCACGCACGGCATTCGCGGCCTAGTTGAGGAAGTGGCCGACCTAGATTACGTGGTGTTCAACACCCCCGGCGGCTATTTGAAAGATCACCCGCCGCTGGGCGAGGTGACTTTTGGCCACGACACCGCTGACGGCAACTACACCGGCTACGCCAGCTGGAGCGAAAAACCCTTTAATCGCTTTGTGTGGACGCGTATTGAACGCGCACGTGCTTTGGCGCGCAGCCAGGGCAAGGACTGGGACAGCGCGGGATTCAACGAGCGCGTGATGCTGCTTTCGACCACGCATTTTGGGCTGAGCTCGCCGGTGTTGAACATTGACCGCGAACGGCGCGCACTTGCGCTGTCACGCGATATGCTGCAAAAAGAGCTGGACGCACAGCCGCAGGTGAGTAAAATTACCGCCGTGCAAAGCGGAGATGCCAGTGAGTTGCTGAGTGTGGAGCTTTGCTTTGCGCCCGGCTGGCTGCGCAAGATTGAAACACTCAATATTCAGGCTGAGGGCTTGGAGCATTTTGGCGGCATTGCCCTGCGCCACCACGACGACAAAAGCGTGGCGGCGGCCTTTGTGCTATGCAAATTTACGCAGCCGGTGCAGCAGGCCGAGCTGGATATCACAAATGATGCAAAAGTGACTCTGGCGGCTGCGCCCTCGCGTTTGCAGGCGGGGGGCTTGCAGTTCAATACCAGTGCGCAAGGCGAAATGCTAAGCGTAAAATACAATGGGCAAACGATTGCTGGCAAGGATTTTTTCGCCAGTTTTCTCACCTACAACGGGCAGGATTACCCCTTTGTGCCGAAAAAACGCAGCGCTTTGCCTCTAGCCGGGCAATTGCAAGGCATGCGCTTGCAGGGGGAAATCAACCTGCCTGAGCAGCTGCGTCCCGGCGATTATACCCTAGATTTTTTCACCATGCCGGGCTGCAATGGCGTGATGCTGCACTGTAAAGTATCATACCCTTACACGCCCGAACGACACGCGATATCCACCACCACCAGCGCGCTGGGGCGGTACTATGACATTGCGTGGCAACAGGCTGTGCCGCTGCAGTTGACACCCAAACTCAGCGGTGAACTGCATGTGGTGAAGCGCAATTTTGACTGTAAAGTCAGCGACTTTCCGGTGGCGTCTTTCCGCGAAAGCTTGCCCGAAAACGAGAACCTTGCTTCGTTCAATCACCAGCTAAGCGGAGGCTTTGTGGGGCTGAGCAATGGCGATGTCGGCCTGCTGGTGGCCAATGCGAGGCAGCTGAGCGGCTCCATGGCGCATTGCCCCATGCGCTTGCAGCGCGAAAACGAACAGGATACCGTGAAACTTGCGCCATTTGGCACCTACCATGGCCCGCAGCGCAAGCACCCCAGCCGCGGCGGCGGCAGCTTGATGGATGCCTACACCATTGTTGCGCCGCAGTCGCGCTCGCTTGCGCCGGCCTACAATGGCGTGCAAGAAAGCGCGGTGATGGGCTTGTTTGCCTACGATGGGTTGCGCCCGCAAGGCGAGCAATTGGCCGAGGTTTGCGCCATCGCTGACGGTGCGGTGCTGCATGTGCCCGCAGATTCGCCGGTGTTCCCCCGCCCTGCCGAGGAAGATTACGTGGCCTTTGCGCCCGCGCAGGAGCACAAGGCGAAAAAGCCAAAGTCGGTGATTTTCAGCGGCGCACTGCCCAGCCCCGGCCGCATGGCTCGCGTTGGTTTGCGTGCCCTGCGTAACATCAAAAGGGCGCAGCGGCGAGCGAAATAATGCGCAACAAAAAAGCACCTCTGCTCGCAGGGGTGCTTGTGTTTTTTATTTCTATAGCCCTAATTTTGCTCGCAGGCCAGCTAAATCTCGTGTGTCAAAGCAGAAGGTTTCGATGCCCACGCGGTTGGCACCGGCGCAGTTTTCCGGCAGGTCGTCGATGAACAGGCACTCGGCCGCTTGCAGATTAAAGTGCTGCAAAAATGCACGGTAGAAGGCTTCGTCGGGCTTAAGCAGGCCCACGTCGCAGGAGGCAAACATGCCATCAAAGTGTGCGAAATGCGGCACGCAGTCGGTGTTTTCGTGGATAGCCAAGGGCGTATTGGTGAGCAGGTAAAGCCGATAGTCCTGCGCTTGCAGCTGCGGGATTAAATCCGCGGTGGGCAGTGGCCGCATCGCCGGAAAGTGCCCATTGAGCATGCGTTGCAACAGCGTGGGCATGGGTTCGGGCAGGTCGCGCTGGGCAAGCTGCACGATTTGTGCGTCGGTGAGCTGGCCGAGGTCACGCTGCCGCCAACGCCCGCCACCAAACAGCCAGTCTTCCAACTGCTTGCGCTGCGCGGGTGTGAGTTCGCCCAAGAAAGTGTCGAGCAGCCATGGTTCGCTGAAGTCCAGCAGCACGCCGCCGATGTCGAATACGATGTTTTTGTAAGTCATGATAATATAATACCACTAAGCCAAGCTATTGTCAAGTGACGACTATCACATTTATGCGAAACTGTAGGAAATGCCGCGAAGCGCCTGCGCCCCGCAGGGGTGTAAAGTAAACTAACTTGTCGTGTTCACGCTGTGTTGCGCAAACACGACAAGCTTTGTCGCTTTATTTTAAATCGCTGTTGCAAATTAACGATTGCCGACGCGATTCATCACCGCGAGGGGGTCTTCGACTTGGCCGTTCACGCGGATTTCTAGGTGCATGTGCACACCGTGTGCAGCACCCACCGGCACGTGACCAACCTGCCCAACCGGCTCGCCTTTTTCCACTGCGCGGCCAACGGCGGGCATGCTATCTTCTTGCATGCCTTTGTAGCGCGCAACCATGCCGTGGCCGTGGTCAACCGCCACAACCCAGCCCCAAAGCGGGTCGTTGGCCACAGATTGTACCACGCCATCTTGAATAGCGAAGACTTGTTGGTCTTGCTGGCCGCCAAAACTCACGCCGTTGTGCACGCGCCAATCTCCCATGGTGACGGAGCGAACGAGCTCACCGTGCGAAAAATCTTTGACGATATTCGTGCCAAAGGGCAGCGCAAATTCGCCGATAAACGGCAGGTTGTCGGTGCGCACGGCCTCAACCGGCGGGCGGTCGTCTGGCTCGTGCTGCACGGGTTCGTGCACCGGCTGCACGCCTGTGGTGGTCTCCCATTCAGTGACGGTGATGGGCGCCACGGTGGTGAAATCCTCCCAGCGAATGGTTTGGCGTTGCTCGGTTTGGCCGTGGAATTGGTTGTTGCGCAGGCTGTGGTTCACGGCTGTCCAAACGCCCAGCCCCATGACCACCACAGCAAGCGAAAGTGCCACGTAAAACCCAGTGCCGCGCGGCACCCGGCGGCGGAAATTATCGAAACGTCGATTCATTGTAGTAATCCTTTCGGTCGTTTTTTTTAGTTTGGGGCTTGACAAGCAAGATTATTCATGCTAAACTAGATGGGAACAAAATATTTTACGCAGATTCGAGCCGGTAGCCTAACGCGCAAGCCATGGCACAAGGCCGTTTAGCGTATAGCCGGAAACAGCTATGCGTTCCGTGTTTGAGAAGAATGTTGCGCCAAAAAGCCTGTGAGGGCTGCCTGTGGCGTGAGTTGATTTCTCAACTTGCGCTGTTTTTTTTATTATTTTGAAAGGTGGATAGGATGAAACGATTTGCTTTAGTTTTGCTCGTCATCGCAGTGCTGCTGGCTGCCTGCGGCGCACCCGCTTTGGTAGAAGAATACACTGGCGCAACCACCGCGGAACATACCACAGCTACTGAGGAATTCGTTGTGCTGGGACTGCCCGACCTGCCGCAACATAGACAAAGTGATGACCTTTACACCTCCGAGCCGTATCAACAGATGCCAACCGAAACACAGGCTCACCACCACGCGATAACCCAAGCCCACGTCACCACAACGCAGGCGCAGACCACAGCCACCACAACGACTACCACTGCCGCTGCGCTGCCTAACATCACCACGCAAACAACCACGACCACGACCAGAGCCACCACTACCCTGCCCACGCGTGCAACCGGCATTGGCGGCGGCGGCGGCGGTGGCGGAAGCGCTGGCACCACACACACGCGCGTGACCATCAACGTCACCCGGGCGGGGCTGATTGCCATGGGGCAACCGGTGACGCAGACCTCGCACATGGTGGACAGCATTGGCCGCGAAAGCGAACGCCTTTACACCGGTGTGCCGCTGCGCAATATTCTGCAGGCCAATGGGGTGAGCGTGAACACCGCACCCGCAAGCTCCACCGTGTTGGTAACGGCCCTTGACGGCACGACATTTACGCTTAACCGTGCGCAATTCAGTGCCAACACCACGCTGCTGGCTTGGGTGGAGGATCGCGGTGGCGGTGACGTGCGCCAGTTGGATCGCCCGCGCTTGGTGTTCCCACAGGGCTTGTCTGGCACGTTCATTCAGCAAGTCGTGAGCATACAATTTAACCCTTAGACTGAGAGGAAAACCATCATGCACAGAATTATCATCGCCATTCTCATCGCACTTTCGCTTGTGGTTGCAGGCTGGTTGGGCATTCGCCACATCACCGGCGACAATGAGCCTCCCGCCTACACCACCGTTGCCACGCAACAGGGCAGCATCACAATCACCCGCGCGGGACTGATTGCCATGGGGCAACCGGTGACGCAGACCGCACACATGGTGGATAGCATTGGCCGCGAAAGCGTGCGCGATTTCACCGGCGTGCCAGTGCCTGCTATTCTTGCCGCACATGGCGTGGATGTGGCCAATGCCGCCAATGCCGCCACCGTGTTGGTGACTGCCAACGACGGCACGACCTTTACGCTTAACCGTGCGCAGTTCAGCGCCAACACCACGCTGCTGGCTTGGGTGGAGGATCGCGGTGGTGGTGACGTGCGTCAGCTTGACCGCCCGCGCTTGGTGTTCCCGCAGGGTTTGTCTGGCACGTTCATTCAGCAAGTCGTGAGCATACAATTTAACCCGTAAACTGAAAGGAAAATCGCTATGAATTCACATCAAGTCAAAAACATCATCGGCGTTGTGTCTCTGTTCACCGCAGTGAGCATTTTCATTTTCGCGTTCTTTAGCTTTGGCCCCGGCGCAGGCAACAACGATGAAACCACCACAACCACAAACGTCACAACCACTTGCCGTTGTTGCACCACTACCACCGAAGTAACAACAACCACGCCTGCACCTGTTGTGATTGAAATCAGCGTTGCGGCACTTATGGCGCAATTCGCAGGCACAACGCAAGAAGTGGTGCAGCAAATCGCTCCCTTGGACGGCGCCGACAGAGTGCAAAGCCGCACATTCACCGGTGTGGCCATTCGTGACATTTTTACGTGGCAAGGCGTTGAGCTTTACAGCAACGCTAGCGCCACATTGAACGTTGGCGGCAGTGTGCTGCAACCTGCGGTGTTCCTAGCCGAAAGTACCCTGCTGGCTTGGCATGAAGTGAACCACGACAACGACGATGCCGCGACTGATTTGGCCAACGCTCGCTTGATTTTTGGCGACGAACAAGGTTTGCGCTGGGGTGCCTACCGCCAAAACATTGTGGAAATTACGCTGGAGTTTTAACGCATGAAAAAGTTTTTAGCTATTCTTTGCGCTGTGGGGCTGGCAGTGGGATTGCTGGCATGCGCTGCCGACACTCCCCTAGATTTCACTGTGCTGGATGATATTATTATCACGGTGCACACGCCCGAGGGCTTCTTCATTGACTTGGCTGCGCATGCGCTGCACAATGGCGAATTTGACGTGGTTGAGCTGGACACCATTAGCATTGATGCACGCGGCGAGCAGCGCCATGTGCAGGCACGCGGCGTGCTGCTGGAGGATATTCTGCAGGCGAATGGGCTGACTCAACACGACTTCGCTGCCATCACCGCAAGCGGCGCTGACGGTTATTTCATCGCCATTCCTGCTGATATGTTGCGCAACCGCGATGTGCTGCTGGCCTATTATATGAACGGCGAGGTCATTGACCCGCGCGTGGTGATTCCCGATGAGCGGCTGATGTTTTGGGTGAAGTATTTGCGCGAACTGGAGCTTGTGCCGCATGGTGCTGCGATGGAGGTGACGCGGGAGGTCGACTTCGCTGAATTGCTGGCGGAGCTTGAGGAATACACCGAGGTGTTTTGGCATGAAGGCGCCGAGACGCAGGCGTTGCCAATTGCCGCCATGCTTGCGCATTTGGGCGAGCCGCACGGTGATTTTGTCATTATCATCGCCGAAGATGGCTTGGTGAAAACCGAGCGATTCAGCACGTTTTCACAGCAGCTGATTGTCTTCGCAGGCACGGAGTTGGCGCCGTTGTTCATTGGCCCAAGCTTGCCTGTGGGCATGCGTGTGCACGGCATGGCCAGTGTGCAAATCGGAGAATTTTTGGTGGAATTTTAGATGAAGAAGTTTATTCTGGCGTTGTTGGCAGTTGTGCTGGTGGCAGTGGGGCTGGTGGGTTGCACTGCGCCGGTGCAGCCGCTGCCGCTGCTGGGCGATGCCACTCCCCTGACTTTTAACGCACGTGAATATGCCCTTGCGGATGTGATTGACGCGCGTGCGCAAGAGTTCAGTTTGCTGGCCATTGCGCATGACGGCTTTGCGGTGCAGCTGCGCGGGGATGAACTGGACGGCGTTCGGCTGCGCTATCGCAATGGCTGGCAGTTGCATGCACCCGAGCACCCACCCAGCGCGAATGTCCGTGACATTGCGCAGCTTGTGGTGGTGAGTGAAGGCGATGACCTTTACACCGTACGGCTGATTGATGCTGACGAGCATGTGCGTGAAATCACCGCTGGACAGCTGTTTTTGCAGCCGCATCGCCAGCATTTGTTCTACGAGGGGACAAGCTATGCCCACACTGGCCGCAATGTCACAGTGCTTACCGCATTGCGGGCTGTGCCGCTATATCATTTGTTGGCGGGGAACCATTTTGCTGCCATGGCGCGCAATGGAGAAACGGTGTACTTTCGCGGGCAGGGCTATCTGATGAGCGAGCAAAACCATGTGAGTTTGCAGCTGCCGGATGGCCGTGTGCTGCGCGACATCGTGGGCATCATGGCCGAGCCGCCGGGGGTGCAAATCACGCAACTATTCCACGATGCAATGCATTTTATCGCACAAGATGAGCAGGTTCTGGCGATCAAAATTGACGGGCTTGGCTGGGATATGCTGGAGCATGCGCCGTTTATCAGCTCGCTGAACCCCCAGCGTGCACTGGCGGTTTTTCCGCCAATTACACCCACGGGCTTGGCTAGCATGCTCACCGGCAAAACGCCCGATGCGCATGGCATCACCGGGCGTGGGCAGCGAAATTTGTTGATTGACGACGACATCTTCGCGCTGGTGCCCGGCAGCGTACACATTGGCGCGCGCAACAGCTTCTTCAATACCAGTTTGTCGCCACAACTCACCACTAGCGACGCCGACGGCTTCATGCTGGCGCAGCAGGCACTGGCACAGCCCGCTGATTTCACCTTTGTGCATTTTAAACAGGTGGACAGCACCGCGCACTATTATGGTCCGCAGGCTGAGCAAACGCAACGCGCCATTGCGGAAATCGACGACTTTGTGCGCTTGCTGGCCGAGCAGTTTGATGGGCGCATCATCATCACCAGCGACCATGGCCTGCACGAAACAGCCGATGGCGGCAACCACGGGCTGTTTTTGCCGCAAGACATGCTGGTGCCTTACGTAGTAAGGTAACACAAAAAATATCACCCGGTGCTGAGAAAGCTACCGGGTGTGTTTTGTTGTTGATGACCGCTTCGCTAGCGTGCTCCCCCACCGCCCTGCGGGACACCTCCCCCAAGGGGGAGGCAGAGGTTTGTTTTTTCAACTTATCATTAAAATTCCACCGCGAAGCGGCTAGGTTTTTTTGGCTCTTTTTTTGCAAAAAAAGAACACACACTACAGGCTAGCCGCAGCCACGCTTTGGCCAACGCGGCGGGATTTTTCGTCCGGCACATGCACGTTGAAGGTACAAGCGGGGTATTCCTCAGCAAGCACTTTTTTGGCGCCGGCGAGGATGAGGTTGCCACCTTCGCCGCTCATGACGCGACCCAGCAGCAGCACGTGACGGAAGCCGTAGAACTCGTGATAGTACGGCAGCGTGTGGCCAAGATACACACCGATGGACTCAAACACTTGCACGGCGCGCGCGTCGCCAGCGGCCAAGAGATCTTGCACAACTTTGAGCTTTTCGCCGGGGGCTGCGGATTCATCAAGCGCAATGCCTGCGTGTCCGGCCAGTTTAATCACACCGTCTTGGCTGAAATATTTCACGCCGCAGCCGATATCTCCGCTCCACTCATCTTGCATGGCGCTAGGCGCGGCATCCACCGGCGCAAAGGCCAGTTCGTTGAGCCAGCCGGTGATGTTGCCGTCTTCATCCACAAAACCACCGGCCTCGCTGGTACCCATGGCAATGCCCAGCACTGCGGTGTCTTCCAATTCCATCGCGCCAGCCAATGCGGTGACGTCGCCGTCGTTAACGACGTTCAGCGGCAGTTCTGCGCCGATTTCGGCAGCTGCACGCTTGTAGATATCTTTGACTTGCGCGTCGAATTTATCTTGCGGCACTTTGAGGAAAAGCGAGGCGACCATGGTGCGGTTGTCGATGTAAATGCCCGCTGAACTCACGCCGATGGCATCCACCCGCGGCATTTTGCTGGCGGCGGTTTTCATGGCGCTGACGATGCCGTCAAAGTGATACTGCGGGTCGGGATTGATTTTGGGGTGCCACACCACCTCTTCGCTATACACCGCTTCGCCATCAATCACTGCCGACACTTTGCGGTCGCTGCCGCCTGCGTCAAAGCCAATGCGGCAGCCGCGCAGGTTGCCACCCACGGGTCTAGATTTCTCGCGCACGGCAGGTTTGTCTGACAAGGACAAAGCCTTTACAGCAAAAGGTTGCTCGTATACCCGTGCCATGAAGGCTGCGTCAAACGCGCGCGTGCCGCCTTGGCTGTAGGCCGCTTTGATGTGGGCTGCGATGTCGTCATCGCCGCAAATGGTGACGAAAAAACCGCCCTTTGCCCACAGCAAAAACTTCACGCAGCGGTCAACGTAGTATTGGTCTGCCTCTTTGTTGGTGCCGGTGATTTTGGTGTCATACACGGCGGTGAGGCCATCGTTGCGTTGCACCGCAATGGCGATGGGCTTGTTCGCAAGTTTGAGGAATTCACGCGCAAACACGGCCATGGGGATGTAGCCCGGGTCGAGTGCTGGCGTGTGTTTGAGGGGGATTTCGATACCTAAAAATTTCATGAGAGTTTATTTATCCTTTCGCGCACATCTTGTGCAAATTTTTCAATGTATGCTTGCATGAATGCCGCAGGCTCGGCATCGCTGTTGACCAGCACGGTGATATCCAAGCCATAGCTCATGCTGTCGCAGTCGTCCACATCGTGGCTGGCGAAGAAGGTTGCATTGGCCAGCCGCCTGCCAATCGTGGCTAGGTCATAGCGCTTGCCGCCCGCGATTTGGCTGTCATACACCCCAAGCAAAGCTGCCGCCACATTGGGATGTTCACCAGTGTTTTGTGCCACTTTGTCTTCGTCGTTGAGCCAGTCCAAGCTGCGCCACACTTCCATGCTGATGACCCGCTTGGGGCGTTGCGCAACAGGAATGCTGCGCAGGGCACGAATCACTTGCAGCGTCACGGCCACATGGGTATCGTGCTTGTCGGCGAGATTATGGGTGTAAAGGGTATCCGCTTTACAGGCTAGAATGATGTCGCGCAGCTCGCTCACCAGCGCGGGGCTGTCGGCGGCTTTCACGGCAGAGCTGGGGTAGGCCAGTTGCAGTTGCGCGGCATATTTGCCTACATCAGCGGCCTGGTTTTGCTCAACGGCGCGGATGACTTTCATGTCGTCGTCGGTGTAGTTGGCGTAGATGCCGCTGCGAGGCGCGCCGCCGCCGTCGGTGACGGTGACGCCGGTGAAGTGCTTGTCCGCCTTGCCGTAACAGTCGATAATCGGCGCAAAGGCCATGATTTCGATGTCGTCTTGGTGAGCAGCAATGCACAGGTCTGTGGTGCGGGCGAGGTTAGTTTCGCCGTCGGGGTAATGGGCCTGCGCGGCCGGGTTATGAAAATGCATTTGGGCTTCCTCCTGTGAATATCATACCTTACTATGATACCATAGAAGAAGCCCAAATGCAAGTGAAATTTTGATGAATAATTAGACCGGCACACTATCGTGATATAACTCATCGGGACAGATGTCTTGCCCGTGAATCCATTCCACACTCAAGTGTGCGGGTTTTACTGTGCGAAACAATGCAGGGATTTTCAGCTCACGATAAGCTGGATGGTCTAGATAGGGTTTTACATCAAACAGCCGACATTCCCGGTTGTCAAACGTAACCAAAAGGCAGTAATTTTCCTGTGGCTGCACTGCAATGGCACTGGGTGCAATTGACATTATTTAAACCCCTCAATTTTCACGATTTCACCGCTTTCGTTCCAAGCTTCCCACGCGGCGTTGAGTTCATCTTGGCGAATTTCACACCACGCTTGAATGAGGCGATGCTGCTTGCGCGGCAGTTCGCCCTCTAGCAGTGTGCCATCAAAAGAATAAGCAGCTCTTTGTCCTGCATATTTGGCATGAAAATGCGGCGTGTGGTGTTGTTCGTTTTTTTCGCTATAGATGTGAATCAAAATTCCAAAAAAGTGTGAAATCAACGGCATAATAGACTCCTATCCTTCTAATACCACTGGCACAACCAGCGGGCTGCGGCGCGTGCGTTGGTACATCAACCCGGAAATATCTTCGCGCAGTTTGCCCTTGAGGGCGTTGGTATCGCGCTTGTTGCGGGCGGGGAAGTTCTCCACCACGGCAATGGCGTGCTGGCGTGCTTCCTCGAGGAGGTCGCCGGATTCCTTGACGTATACAAAGCCCTTGCTTTGAATGTCTGGCCCGGCAAGCAGCTGCCCGGTGTGGGTATCCACGCAAACGGTAACGATAACCATGCCCTCTTGCGCCAAATGCTTGCGGTCGCGGATGACCGCACTGCCCACGTCGCCCACGCCGTAGCCGTCCACATACACACTGCCGGCGGGCACAGGTTCGCCCACTTTCATAGCACGGTTGGTTAGCTCCAGCATGATGCCGTTGTCGGCAATCATGATATTATTCGGGTCAATGCCCATGGAAAGCGCAAGCTGCGCGTGCTTCATCAGGTGTTTTTGCTCGCCGTGCACGGGAATGAAATAACGCGGTTTGGTCAAACCCATGAGGATTTTCAGCTCTTCTGCGCAGGCGTGGCCGCTGACGTGCACGTCGTACATTTTCTCATACACGACATCCGCGCCAAGCTTGAGCAGCTCGTTAATGACCCTGCCCACGGTTTTTTCGTTGCCGGGAATGGGCGTGGCAGAGATGATGACACAGTCACGCGGGGTGATTTCCACGCGGCGGTGGTCGCTGAAGGCCATGCGGGTGAGCGCGCTCATCGGCTCGCCCTGGCTGCCGGTGGTGATGATAACCAGTTGCTCAGGCGTGAAGCGGTTGAGCCACTCCAAGGGGATGAGAATGCCCTCGGGTGCACGCAGGTAGCCCAGCTCCAGGGCAATGTTGACGAAGTTCTCCATGCTGCGACCCATGAGTGCCACCTTGCGGCCACTGCTGACGGCGGCGTCGATAATCTGCTGCACGCGGTGCACGTTGGAACTGAAGGTAGCGACAATCAACCGCTTGTTGGCTGCTTTGCGAAACAATGCCTCGAAGCTTTCGCCAACCTTGCGTTCGCTCATGGTGAAACCTGCACGCTCTGCATTGGTGGAGTCACTGAGCAAAGCTAGGACGCCTTTTTTGCCGTAGTGCGCAAAGCGGGCTAGATCAATCATGTCGCCGTCGATGGGCGTGGTGTCAATTTTGAAGTCGCCGGTTTGAATCACCGTGCCGGCCCCGCAGGTGATGGCATATGCCACCGCATCGGGAATAGAGTGGTTGACGTGGATGGGTTCAATGGTGAAACCGCCTATCTGAAAGCTGTCCCGTGCGCGTACTTCGTGCAGCTTGACGCGGTCGAGCATTTTGTGCTCTTTGAGCTTGCCACGAATGAGCCCCAGTGTGAGCTTGGTGCCATATACCGGCGCGTTGATGCGCTTGAGTAGGTATGCCAGCCCGCCAATGTGATCTTCGTGGCCGTGGGTAATGACGATGCCCTTGAGGGTTTCGTAGTTTTGCTCAAGCCATGAAAAATCCGGGATGATGAGGTCAATGCCGGGGGCATCTGCGTCGGGGAACGCTAGGCCGCAGTCCACCGCAATGCGCTCGCCTTTGTATTCGTATATGGTGAGGTTTTTGCCCACTTCGTTCAGGCCGCCCAAAAAGGCGATTTTCAGTGGATCTTGTTTGCTGCGTTTTTGCTGCGACGCGCCTTTTTTGGCACGAATGACTGAAGTGTTTGCCCCTTGTTGGGCTTGTTTGGCATGGTTTTGCTGCGCAGGCTGTTTTTTGGCCTGCGGTTTGTTTTGTTTTTCGTTTTGTTGCAAGAAAAAATTCTCCCTTTGCCCACACGGTGCACTCCCCTGTAGATGGGAGTTCGTGCGGGCATCTTCTAGTATTATTTTGTTTATATCACATAGCGACAAGACAAGCCGCTATCATATACAGCGCAATTACCTATAAGTATACACGAAATTTTGGGAAATGTCAAGAAAAATCTTGCAACGGAGGAAAAAGCATGCTATAATGTAGCTTGAAAGCATTTTTGAGGAGTTTCGACATGGCTTATAAAAACTTGATTGACCTGCACGTGCACACCGACAATTCCTATGATGGGCATCACTCTGCTGTGTTTTTGTGCGAAAGCGCGGTGGAGATGGGTCTGCGCGCGGTGGCTTTCACCGACCACGTGGAGATGGATTTCTATCGCGACAACAAGTTTGATCTTTCGGCGCGCCAAAGCTACTTTGAAGTGGTGAAGGCGCGCAGCGCGTTCACCGGCAAGCTCATTGTGTGCGCCGGGCTTGAACTGGGTCAGCCGACCTATAACTTGCCCGACAGCGAACAGCTCGTACAACTATATTCTTATGACATTATCTTGGCTTCTATTCATAATTTGCGCATGAAAAATGATTTTTGGCTGCTGCCGCGGGACAAAGCCATGAATCCCGATGAAATCCACAAGCAGTTGCAGGGCTATTTCAAAGAGATGCTGCAACTGGTGCAGTGGGGCAAGTTTGACGTGATGACCCACATGACCTACCCCTTGCGCTACATGATGACCGAGCGCGGGCTGGGCATGGTGGATTTGGCGCCGTATCGTGAAGTGATGGACGCGATTCTCGAGACCGCTGCGCAGAAGAAGATTGCCTTGGAAATCAACACCGCAAGCTTGCGCACCAGCTATGGCAAAATTGTGCCGGACGAAAGCATTGTGCGGCGTTTTCGCGAGCTTGGCGGCAGCCGCATCACCGTGGGCAGCGACGCGCACTATGCGCACCACTTGGGCAAAGACGTGGACAGCGGCATGGACATGGCGCTGCGCTGCGGCTTCACGCATGTGACGCTGTTTCAGCAAAGAGAAGCGCTGAAGATTGAAATTGCATAGCTTGATTCGACGCTCAACCACCCCGCCGTTGCGACGGCACCCCTCCACGGAGGGGAATTGGGGGCTTTTAGGATATAGCGACAGTGAAATCCTCGCTCCGCGAGCCTTCCTCACCCCTCGCGGCTCGGGGAGCTCCTTCCCGAGGAAGGAGCTTGGGGGCTTAAGAGGATAACGACAGCAAAGGGAATATAATGCGTATTTTATTCAATCTGCCGGCTGAGCAATGTGAAAGCATTTGCTTAGCTATTTTGCGCGAACTGCCCAGCTGGTTCGGTAATGAAGCGCCCGTGCTAGATTACGCTCAACAGTGCCGCACGCTGCCATTTTGGGCGGCGTTTGACGGCGAACAGGCTATAGGTTTTGTTGCGCTGAAGCCGCACAACGCATTCACCAGCGAGATTTGCGTGATGGGCGTGCTGCCTGCGTATCATCGCCGCGGCATTGGCAGGCAACTGCTAGCAACATGTGAAGAATATGCTCGTCAAAACAGCACGCGCTATCTGAGTGTAAAGACTCTTGCAGACACACACCCCAGCAAAAGCTATGCCAAAACCCGCGCATTTTATGAGGCTGCGGGCTTTGTGCCGCTGGAGATCTTTCCACTGCATTGGGATAAAGATAATCCATGCTTGGTGATGGTGAAAGGCCTATGACCCCTGCGGGGCGCAAGTCGCTTCGCTGTGTCCTATTCAAGACACGTGAATTTTATACGCTTCGCGGTGGATGATATGAAACACACTTACAAAGCATTTGCAAAAATCAACCTGTTGCTGGATGTAACGGGTCGTTTGTCCAATGGCTACCACACGGTGCAGATGATCATGCAGTCCATTAGCCTGCACGACACCGTGACGGTGGAGCAAACCGACGAGCCGGGCATCGCCATCACTTGCGATGTGCCGAGCATCCCCACGGACGAGCGAAACATCGTGCACAAGGCCTGTAAAGCTTTTGGCCTTGACAGCGGATTGCACATCCATATTGAGAAGAAAATCCCCAGCCAGGCGGGTTTGGCGGGCGGCAGCGCTGACGCCGCCGCTGTGCTCACTGCCCTACGTGATATGTTCAAACCCGGCATGCCCATGGAAAAGCTCTGTGAGATTGGCATGCAAGTTGGCGCAGATGTGCCCTTCTGCTTGATTGGCGGCTGTTGTTATGCCGAGGGGCTGGGCGAGCAGCTTAGTCCCCTGCCCTGTTTGCCGCGGGACTATCGCATTGCGCTGGTGAAGCCCGACTTTGGCGTGAGCACCGCGCAGGCTTATGCCGCGCTGGATAGCATAGACATCGCACATCCCGATACCCAGCAGGCACTGGCGCACGCCCGCTCGGGCGAGTGGGAGGCGATGTTCCCGCTGTGTGCGAACGTGTTTGAGCAGGTCCTTGATCTCCCCGGGCTGGCGCAGGCAAAAGAAAAAACTATAACCTCTGTCAAATTAGCCATTACAAAGCAAAATCCCGCCAAGCTGGTGCAGCTGACGGGCAGTGGGTCGGTTGTGTTTGCGATTGATGGCGCAGGTGCGCTTGCGGGGCTGGGGGAATACCTTGGTGAGTTTGCGCCGGTGGATTGTGGGGTTGCCAGAAAAGTTACAACTTTTTAACTTGTTTTTGTGCGCAGGTTGTGTTATACTGATAGCACGCGAAAGGAGTGTGCTGATGAAAGTTGCAAAAATCGTTTCGTTGCTGCTGGTGATTGCGCTGGTGTTTTTCGCCTGCGCACAGCCGCAAGCCACTGAAGAAACCCCAACAACTGTGCAAGAAACCGCAGTTACCATGCAAGAAACGCAACTTGACTTAATGCTTGGATTGCCGCCCTTGCCCGAAACGCAAGCCACCACCACAACCGCCGCGCGCGAAAGAAGAGTGTTCATCATTGCCAACGGCGTGGAGCACGAGTTGCCTGGACAAGTAGTGCACGCATTTAGTGATGGAATGTCTGCTAGCGTAATGCATGCGCCGGTGCAACAGTTTTTGGATGCTATGCCGCGTATTCCTTACGCAGAAGATTTTCAAGTTTGGGTTGATGGTCAACCAGCACAAGGATGGCATCGATTGCTTGATGAAAATGCCCAATGGATTCCCATTGACGAAAGGCATGTTTTGGGTTTTCATATAGGAGAGCCTTTCCCGGCTGATGAGGGCATATTTATTTTGGTCGTTAGTGTATCACGCGGCACATCTGATAATATGGGGATGTATGCGTATTATGCGAAAATTGTGCTTGGCGCATCATAATACAGGGCGGCTAATTTCTAGCCGCCCCATTATTATACTTAAAATCTTGAGCCGTAAGCTTGGCAGGCACGGAAGTCCGCGCTTTCTAGGCATTTTGTGCCAAAGGCACTCCAGCTGTGGGGGCGGTAGACTGCGCAGTCAGCCACGTTGTGCATGCTCACGGGGATGCGCAGCATGGCCGCCAGAGTGATGAGATCCGCACCAATATGGCCGTAAGTGAAGCTGCCGTGGTTGGCGCCCCAGTTGGCCATGACGCTGTAGACGTCAGCAAAAGCTGCGCCACCTGCTTGACCTGTAATCGGCGCAAACCAAGTGGTGGGCCATGTGCTATCGGTGCGCTCGTCGAGTGCCTTGTGCACTTCATCGGGCAGGGTGACGGTGTAACCCTCAGCAATTTGCAGCGTGGGACCCACGCCCTCGGTGATGTTGAAGCGCATGAGGGTGACGGGCATTTCGGCAATGGTTTTGAAGTGCGAGGAATAGCCGCCACCACGGAAATAGCCCTTGTTGGCCGGGCACCAGTCAGTGGCTTTGAGCATCGCAGAAATATCAGCTTTGGCGACGTCCCACCAAGGCTTGATTTTATTTTCGGCGGCACCGGTGGCGTCTAAAGCAGCTGCGCCGGAGTTGATGAGATGGATGATTCCGCCGGCGGCTTGGCCTTGCAGGTCATAGCCCGTGACACGTTTGACGGCATCGGGCGACCAATACGTACGCACATCTGCAAAGATGCTTGCCGTGCCGGTGAGCAGGTGGCCTGCCAACATGCTCAGGCCGTTGAGTCCATCGTTTTCGGTGGCGAACATCAGCGGACGGCGTGGGCCGTTCCAGTCAAAGCTGCTGTTGAGAATGGCCTCGGTGAAGTCTGCGTTGGGCATGAAGTCTGTCCACTGGCGCTGGCCTTGAAAGCCGCCCACAATGGCGTTGCGGCCAAGGGCTTCTTCGTGCCAGCCGTCGGTGAGTGCGCCATTTTGCTTGGCGGCTTCGGCAGAGGGACGAACCTCTTTAAGCTTGGGGTTGCCCAGCAGAATATCGCGGCAAATGAGCGTCATCTTGGTGCAGAACTCCCATTCAAAGTCTTTGCGCTCGCGCGTGGAGGGCTCGGCGTTTTTGTCGAGGCCTTCGGGGCAATTGGCTTTGACCCAGGCTAGCGCCCGCTCGTACTCTTCTTTGTCGTAAATTTCGAGGTCAACGCGGCGGCGCACTTCGCTCATGTCCACGAACTCTGCGCGAATGCCGAAGTAGTGCTCCATGACGCTCATGTCGGTGTAGCTGCCCATGATGCCCATGCTTACGCCGCCAATGCCCACGTAACTTTTGCCTTTCATCTGGCCAAGGGCCACGGCACAGCGGGCAAAGCGCAGGATTTTCTCTTGCACGTCGGCGGGGACGTTGCTGTCGCCAGCATCTTGCACGTCGCGGCCATAAATGCTGAAGGCAGGCAGGCCTTTTTGCGCATGCGCGGCCATGACAGCGGCGAGATACACAGCGCCGGGACGTTCTGTGCCGTTGAAACCCCAAACAGCTTTGAGGGTCAGCGGATCGCAGTCCATGGTTTCGCTTCCGTAGCACCAGCAGGGGGTGACGCTGAGCGTGGCGCAGACGTTCTGCGTGGCGAAGTAGTCGGCACATTGGCCGGCTTCGGCTGCACCGCCGATGGTGCAGGGGGAAATGACACATTTGGCGGCTGTGCCGTCGGCGTAGCGCACGTGCGCCTCAATGAGTGCCTTTGCGGCTTGGGCTTGCTTCATGGTTTGGGCTTCGAGGCTTTCGCGCACGCCGCCCCAGCGGCCGTCGATGACGGGGCGGATGCCAATGGTTGGGTGGGTCATGTTATTTCTCCTTTGTTATGTTTGCTTGAAAATTCACTCTCTATACATGCAAGTTCATCTGCTTTGCTGCTAAAATCCTTAGCCTTTTGGGTATCATTCGTTTCTGAGGCAAGTGTAGTATATAATATCTGCATACTCTGTAGTACTGCTTTTTTCAAGTTATTCATCTCGTCCACAGTAACATTGGCAAAACGAGAAAATTCTTCCACTTGCTCCGTAAATTTCGCTTCTGTGTTTTCTAATTTTTCTTCAAGTCTCACCGATTTTTCTATTGCATCGTCTAACTCTTTCGTGCGCTCTTTCAAACCTTCTTCCAATGCTTTTATTTGCGCTTGTGAGTTGTTTTTCAGTTCATGCAATTCCTGTTTTAGAGCATTCGTTGCATTGATTGCAACATCTAATTTCTCAGTGCGTTCTTTCACATCTTCTTTTAGTTCTTTAAAGCTGTTTCGGTTCACCAGCATTTGCCCTATGGGCAGTATGACAACGAAAACCGTTGTGAGAATTCCCAGTGCAGCAAGAATTACACCCATATGCTCTAAGTGCATTCCAAATTCTTCACGCACAATCAATCTAACTTCGCTGTCCGATAGCTGGGCGGCAGTCACTTCTGTGACTGCGGCTTCTTCAGTTTGATAATCCGCAGAGGCGGCAGTGCTAAACGCAAGGCCAATCGTCATCGCGATGCACAACACCGCAACCCAAACGTAAATTTTCCTGCTTTTCATGCGCCCCCCTTGCTAATCTTGCTTGTTCTTCATGGTGTCAATCAAATCCATCGCCGAAAGGGTTTCTTCTTTCCAAGCTGCCAGTTGATCGGGCTGCGGTGTGTTGCCGCCGCCAAGCAGTTCAAGCAAAGTATGCTGGTTGCTTAATATGGTTGTGGCCAGTTCAAACAGCGCTTTGTCTTGCTTTTCATTGAGCTCAAGCAGAGCATCAAGCTCTTTTTCATCTTCTTGCAGCCGTTCACTTAGCTTTTTGGAGTCCTCAATGGCTTTGTCCAGCTCTCGTGTGCGCTCACGCTGAATCATAATCGGCACAACCACCGCCAAAAATGTGATGAGAAAACCAACCATCACAATCATTGTGTTCATTTCGCTCAGATACGCTGCGTATTCCTCGCGCACAATGCCGCGAATCTCATGCTCCAGCAGCGTAGCGTCATGCATTTCGATGATCGGGCGCTCGCCGGTGATGGTGCGCGTGGCCTGCAGCATGCGAAAACTAAACAACGCCGCACACAGCGAAACTATCGTTGCGCCCAGCAAAAGCCAAAGAAAAATCTTCTTGTCTTTCATGGATGTACCCTTCCTATGTTTTTTTCAACGTAAGCATCACCACACTGCGCGGGTGCAAGCTCGCCGGAAGCGCAGCACTCACCTGTGTCCAGTCGCTGGCGGGGTTTAGAATATCACGTGCTTGCAGGGCATCACTGGGCTGGATGCCCAAGCGATTATCTTGCGCCAAGTATGCATTCAGGTCTAGAGCGATGCCTGTGATGGCTTCATCGGACTTGTTGAACAGGCACAGCGCACAGCTGCCGTCCGCTAGGGGCTTGAGCAGTAAATCTAAGCCCGGTTGCACGGTGAATCGCGAGGCCTGCAACTGCAGAGCGTCTTGATTGATGGCGATGAGCGCGGGGTTGGTCACGAGTTGTGCGATATCAGGCGTGATATTGCGCACGTCTAGGCCCAGCACCAGTGGTGCGCTGAGCATGCACCAAAGCGCGAAATGGCTGAGATTTTCGTCCGCGGAAAAATCGCCGATGCCGACTTCAAGCATGTCGGGGTCGTTGTAGGCTCCCGGCTGCTGGTGCTGCCACAGGTCGGCCGCGACTTCGTAATTGCGCAGCACGCTGGCCCAGTTTGCCGAGATATCCCCGCAAACCCGCCACGAACCGCCGAAGTCTCCTGCCCACAACCATGGCTGCGTGCGCCCATGCTCGCAGATGGAAAAACAGATGGGTCGCTCGGACGAAGCGGCTTGTTGCAGCGCCTGCCCCATGTTTGTGTAACGCAGGATGGTGTCGTCGGCTTGCCCGCGGATTGGGTTGGTGAGCAGCAACGTGTTTTCGCCTTGCTTGAGGGTGATAGTTGCAGTCACACGCGCAGATGAAAACCAGCCGCTGGTTGGCGGAAACCACACTTGCGTGGCTTCGCCGTTTGCCGCTGCCAACACGAACTTGCGGTGCTCGGAACGCTGTTTATCGTAGCCGATTGCCAGTTGATATTGCCCGGCTTTTGGCACGCTCACGGTGAAGCGCGCTGCGGCTCGCGGGCAGTCTAGGCCTGTGATTGCGTCGCCTTGCAGCTCTGCTGGCGCAGTGAGTTCGGCGGCTTTAGCGTCCATGCGCAGTTCAGCAGCCGTGCCATCAAATGGCGTGATCCCAATGTAGAAAATCGGCGGGGTGGTGTCGGCAAAATGCTGTTGTTCAAAGTGCGGGTCAGTGGGTAAATCCACCACATGGCAGTAGTCATACTTGAGATATTCTGCGCCCCAAGCGGCGAAAGTGCGCGCGTCAAGGTCTTCGTGGCCGTAGCTGCCGGGCATGTCTTCACAGGTGTACACCCCGCAGGAGCTGTATAGCCCCACTTTGAAGCCCAAGCTGTTGAGTTGCTTAATTAAGCCCTCCCGGCTGGGAAAGCGCCCGATGTCGAAGCAAAGTTGGCCGTTGTGGTCGCGCTGACTTGCCTGCCAGCAGTCGTCCAAGTTGATGTAGCGATAACCTGCGGCGAGTAGCCCGGAAGCTTTCATGCTGCGGGCGATGTCCAGTATTAAGTCTTCGCTGATATGCTGGTGAAACTGGTTCCAGGTGGACCAGCCCATCATGGGGGGGAGTTTTTTCATGCTCAATCCTCACTCGTCTTTGCCCCAAACAGGGCCAGCGTTGAAGGTGTCGGTGTATAAAATTTTGCCGTCTAGCACGTTCATCAAGTGCTTGCCGTACTCGCTGGAGCCGTATTTTTCGGCGGAGGCGCGCAGCTTTTCTTCGCTGATCCAGCCAGTTTTGTAGGCAATTTCCTCCGGTGCCGAGATTTTGATACCCTGCAGCGTTTCAATGGTGCGCACAAAGCTCGAGGCGCGATACAGGTTAGCAATGGTGCCGGTGTCTAGCCAAGCATAGCCGCGACCCATTACGCGCACCTGCAAGTCGCCGCTGCGCAGATATTTGCGGTTGATGTCGGTGATTTCCAGTTCGCCGCGTTTGCTGGGCTTGAGTTTTTTCGCAATTTCAACCACACGGTTATCATAAAAATACAGACCTGTGACGGCGTAATTCGACTTGGGCTTGGCTGGTTTTTCCTCAATGGAAAGCACCTTGTTGTCGGCACCGAATTCCACCACGCCGAACTGCGCGGCGTTCTCCACGCTGTAGCCAAAAATGGTGGCGCCGTGCTCCCGTTTGGCGGAATCGCGCAGCAGTTTGCCCAAGCCGCCGCCATAGAAAATGTTGTCGCCCAGCACCATGGCCACGCTGTCGCTGCCGATGAATTGCTCGCCAATGATGAAGGCCTGTGCTAGGCCGTCGGGGCTGGGCTGCACAGCATAGCTGAGCTGCACGCCGAACTGCGCGCCATCGCCCAGCAGTTGCTCAAACTTTGGCGTGTCGTCGGGCGTGGAGATGATCAAAATCTCACGAATGCCCGCCAGCATCAGTGTGCTGAGCGGGTAGTATATCATGGGTTTGTCGTACACAGGCAGCAGTTGTTTGGAGGTGACCATGGTGAGCGGATAAAGCCGCGTGCCGCTGCCGCCAGCGAGGATGATACCTTTCATGCGCGCTCCCTCATTTCATGTATTCGCTGTGCACAGGCATAGGCCAGCGCAAGAAATTGCTCGGGTGTTGTGCCTGCGGGCACAGTTTTGCCCACTTCAAGGGCCGTCGCGCCGATGTAGCCAGTTTGCGCAATTTGCGCCATCAACACTGGCCAGTCAATCGTGCCTTCGCCGGGCAGCAGATGCTCATCATCCACGCCGTGGTTGTCGTGCAGGTGCAATGCCATCAATCGCTCGGGCCAACGGATTAGCCAGTCAACGTCACGTCTCCGCGCATGATAATGCCCGCTGTCAAAGCAATAGCCAAAGCGCGGTGAGTCGAATGTCTCCAGCAGCAGCTCAACGTAATCTAAAGCCAAGCCAAAGCGCATGTTTTCCACAGCGATGTTCACGCCAAGCTCTTCGGCGCGGGCAATCAGCTGTGCCCAGCGAGCCAGACCAACTTCGCTCACCTGTGGAGGTTCATGGCCGCGTGTGGCATGCATGACCACCGTGGGGATATCATGCTCGGCGCAGTCGTCGAGCATTTGCAGATAGCCCGCAAACACGCGCTGACCGTCGGGCGTGTCCTCCCAAATATGGTTGCATTCATCAAATGGCGCGTGGATGTTCTCAATGGCAAGCCCCAGCGCACGTGCTTGTGCGGGGCGATTTGTTGCGCGAAATTCCACGCCGAAGTCATCGCCATACCACATCATCACATGTTTGAAACCCGCCTGCGCAATGTAGCGGTATCGCTCGGCATAGGGGAAATCAAAGCCAAAGTAATCATGAATTGCGAACATGAAGTCTCCTTTATGCAGGCATAGATTTGGTGGCAATGTGCCAGTTCAAGCCGAAGCGGTCGGTCACGTGGCCGCAGAGTTCTGCCCAAAATTGCTGCGCGAGTGGATCTGTCACCGTGCCGCCATCGGCCAGTGTGTTGAACAACGCAGTGACTTGCTCGGCGCTGTCGAGAAACACGGTGAAGGTGTGGTTCACGCTTGCGGGCGCGGCTTCACAGCCGTCCGTCAGTGCCACGGTTGTGCCGAAAATCTCGATTTCCGAATGGCCGACAAAGTTCGGTGCGACTTCTTCCACATAGTGCACCGCCTTGACGGTTGCGCCCACGGCGTCTTTGTAATACGCGATGACTTCGTCGCAGTTGCCTGCGAAATGGATGGTTGGGATGAGCATGGTGATTCTCCTTTATGATGATTTTATCACGTGGGCGGTAAAATGTCCTCGTTTTCCAAGCGCTCAATAAATTCCTGCAAACGCTGCGTAATATAATCATCTCTTTGTTTTCGCACGCGTTCGATTTCTTCTTCGCTGGGCGGCGCATGAAAACGCATTCGCTGTGCTTGCGGAAACACACCAAAGGTGATGTCGCTATATTGTTGCTCTAGCAACAAAAAACGCTCACGCTCATGCACAGCATCACAGACTATCACGGCAACGCGCCGCTCTTCATCGAATAAATTGGCAAAAGAATCTTCACCCCAAAACTCGCTTAGCGTGGATAACAATGGCGGTTCACCATCAAAGTTCAGCCCAGCTTCTTCTAACTGCGCACGGATTACACCCAACGTTTCTTGCTCGGTTAAGTATACCACATATTGCGGCGCGAGGTGATGACCACCACCATGCGGCCAGCCAAACGGGCTAAATCGCCCACAACCCGCTAGCGTGCTCGCGCCAAGCACACCGATGCACGCCACCACGGCGGCATTGCGCGCCCAGCGTTTTGGCAGTGTATTCAAGGATGGCTTTTCTGCTAGGGTGGGCAGTGCGGGCGAGGTGTAGTGCGCAACAGGTTGCAAATCTTTCATGTTCCAATCCTCCTGCGATGCTTGCTGCAAATAATTGTACCACAAAGTGCTAAATCTGTCAACGCCCACATATGATGAGAAAAACAAACCATTTCATCTATGGAGGGGGTCGCCTGTGAAAGGAATCGTTGAGGAACGCTGCGTGGAACTGGGCAGCTACATTGTGGAGAACCAGGCCACCGTGCGTGCCGCCGCCGCCAAGTTCGGCATATCCAAATCCACGGTACATATGGACGTGAGCGAGCGTCTGCGCAGCATTCGGCCACAGCTTTATTCCCAGGTGCGGCAAGTGCTAGACACCAACAAAAGCCAACGGCACATTCGTGGTGGGCTTGCCACGCGCGAGAAATACCGCATGGAAGAAGAATGAGCATAATTCACGCACAAATTGCAAGGGCGGATGAAAATCCGCCCGTTTTTTATTCCCCTTCCACCCATCTTCCACGCTGATAGCGCAACGGAATCAATGCGGCATGCGGAATTCTCTCTTGCGGAGTTTTGTTGGAGAACGCAACACCACGAATGAGCGATTGAATCGCATGAATGACTCCACCGTGCGTAACCAGAGCAACATTTTGCGCTTCTTGCAGCATTTCATCCGAAAATGCCTCCCATGCGCTTTTGATGCGTTCATAAAAGAGCAAAGGACTTTCGCCATCAGGATAAGTTTCATCCCACGCTAACGTATTCCAGAAAACGCCGGGGTATTTTTCTAGCGCAAGTTCATTCGGCATGCCCGCAAATATACCATTATTCGTTTCACGAAACTGCGGGCACTCCACAACAGGCAAACCCAATGCATGAGCAATAGGATTAGCCGTTTCGGTTGCACGCGGAAGGTCACTGGAGAATATTTTTGTTATAGCCAGTTCACAGCGTTTGGTGAAGATATCATTCGCCAAGTCTTCTGCTTGCTGTTTGCCTTCGGCGGTTAAGCCCAGTTTACTCCAGCCGCCGCGCACGGTGGGATCATCTTTCCCGTGCCGAATTAAATAGCATGTCACAGATATTTTCTCCTTGCTAGTCTGCGCAAACACTTGCCTCTTGCTGTGCACGCTGCGCCGCAAGTTCTGCGCGGATTTCCTCTTCGTCGCGCTTGCTGAAGGGGTACCAAAACTGCATGGTGAGGAAGTTGAGCAAAAACGCAATGGCCGGCACCAGCGTAGCCACAAGATACAACCGCCCGGGCACATGCGCCGGCTGCACCGTTGCGCCCTCCACATAGCCAATGGCACCGAGCAGATAGGACGAGCCTGCGCCCGCCGCCGTGTGGCCAATTTTGCGTGTGGCAAAAAACAGCGCATAGCAAGTGCCTTCCTCGCGCTTTTCGCTCAGCAGTTCTTGTTTATCCAGCACATCGGTGAGCAACGCCCACAGCTGCATGTTCAAAAAGGTTTGGCCAATACCGCTGATGAAGCTCAGCCCAACAAACACAAAGGGGTTGCTGGTGTGCAGCAGCAACAATGCAAAGTTCGCCAGGGCACTCAGCGCAAGGCCGCAAGCGCACAATTGCTTTTTGCCCATGCGGCGCACCAGCTTGGGCAACACAGGCAGCAGCAGCACCGCAGGCGCGTTGATTGCGATGTTCAGCAGGGCAAGCAGGCCGGGCGAAGTGAAGTAATGCACAAACAAAAAGTTGTTGACCGCCATGGAAAACAGCATGCTGCCCATGGTGAGCAACGAGGCCACGCAAATGGCCAAAAACGAGCGGTTCTTTGCCAGCACGCGAACGGTGTGGCGAATATCATGCGCTTGCGGCTTGGACGGCGCCTGCACGCGCTCGCGAGTGAGCTTGAAGGCGGCGTTGTGCACCACAATGCTGATGACGGAGAAAATCAACACGGCGATGAAAAAACTGCGATAGTTGAACACCTGCACAGCGTTGTCGTTGTACATGACGGTGGAAAACACCAGCAACGGCAAAATCACTTGTGAGGGCAGGCCGCCTAGACCTGCACCTAGGCTGCGAAACGTGGAAAGCATCGAGCGCTCCTCGCCGTCGATGCTGATGACCGAGGCCATGGCGCCCATGGGAATGTTGATGGCGGTGAACACAACGTCGTAAATGATTTGCGTGATGTAGGCGTAGATGAGATACTGCGTGGGCGAAAGCCCGGGAATTTGCGCGAACAACAGCACCGCCATCACCGCAAAGGGCAGCGAAAAATTGCGCAAACAAGGGCGATATTTGCCGTATTTGCCGGGCGGTCGGCGGTCAAAAAAGGCACCGAGGATAGGGTCGTTGACACCGCTGAACAAACGGATAACCAGCAGCAGTGTGCCCACGCGCTGGAATGGAATTTTCAGCACATCCACATAAAACATTTGCATGAAGGTGCCAATCATGCTGGTGAACAGGCTGCCGCCGGTGTCGGCCAAGGCATAGCCGATTTTTTCGCTAAACGCAACGTATTCGTGAGTTTTCTCCATGTGACTGCCTCCTAACGTCATTGGGACAATTTGTATATACCCATTCTACACTGTTTTTGCGCTGGCGTCAAGAAAAAAATGCCCGCCCAAGCACTATTTGCGCGCGGATACAATATAGTAATAGAGAACTGAACCAACATTGGGAAAGGAAGATTATACATGGACAATTTGACCATTGAGCAATACAAGCAAGAGATGCTGCGGCAAGCCAGCCGCGCACGCGCATTCGACCCGCCGGCGGCCGTGCCGCTGGAAGAACCAGTGATGGCGCATGACTTTGGTGAACCCGACTTGCCCGCTATCGTACATATGCCGAGCAACGAAATGATGGAAGATAGCTACACACAGCCTGACCCTTTTTTCGACACCACCATCGAAGCCGAAGACATCGTGCCTTTTGTGCAAGAGGAAAGCGACGACAACGGCATGTTTCTCGCAGCCGAAACTCAACCACCCGCGCCTGCAGCCATGCCTCAGCCCACGCTTCAACCCGAACCCGAGCCCATGTTCGAACCCCAGTTCGAAGTGCAAGCCGAAGCATTCGCAGACCTGCCCGCTCCCCTGCCCCAGGCAATGCCCGACGCAGGCGTCATTAGCGACGAAGAGTGGTTTGGCATGTCCGGTGCCGCCGCGCAACCCACCGTGGCCTATGTTGACGAGCCCGAAGAACTCGACGCTGAGCAGTTGGACGAAATCGAGCATTTTCCGCCCGGTAATGCCGCGCTTGAAGCCAACGAAACCGTCACCGAGTATTATGAAATGCCTTCGCCTGTGTTTTCGTCGCTGGCTGAATTTCGCGCCAACAACCCCGCCAAAGGCGAAATCCTTGTTCACGTAACGGATCACGGCAGCCCAGCAGCCGGCGCACGTGTGCAAATTACCAAGCAAATTGGCGGCAAAACCTATCGCTTTTACGATGGCTATGCCGGGCGCAACGGCTCGGTTGGGCCAATTGAACTGCCTGCGCCGCGCAAAGAGGCCGCTTACCATGAAACCACCATCCCCTATGCCTTGTATGACATCACCGTGACCCACGCGCGTGAGCGCCAGCATTTGCAAAACGTGCCCATGTTTGCCGACACCGCGGGCGAACAGGTGGTGCGCATGCAAAACGACATCCCCATTAATGAAGCCGTTTATGTCAAGTAGTGATTAGTGCATAGTGAATAGTGGTTAGTTTTCCACCACTAATCACTGGCCACTAACCACTAACCACTACTCTAAGGAGGTTGCTTATGGGTTTCGGTTTGCCAATCATCCCGCGGGAGATTACCGTGCACTTGGGTGCACCCCGCGCCAACGCGCGCCGCGTGACCGTGCCGTTTATTGATTACATCAAAAATGTGATGTGTATAAAAAACCGAATGAAATTTGCATAGGTCAACCTCTCATGGCAATAAGCATGTCATGGGGTGATGAGATGCAACAGCAGCAAATTGTTTTGCCAAAAACACTGCAAACTGAGATGATGAAATTCTTCTTTGAAGCCGCCGTGCGCCGCGCCAAGCAAGAACAGCTTGAAGCGCGTTTGTCAGAGCAAAATGACAGGGGCGAGAGCGAATGAGCACCGGAATTTACGTGCGAGTGTCGACCGAGGAACAGGCCAAAGAGGGCTACTCCATTCGCGGGCAGCAGCAAAAACTCGAAGACTATGCGCGCATCAAAGACTGGCCGATTCACGATGTTTACACTGACGAGGGCATCAGTGGAAAAAACATCACCGAGCGGCCGGAAATCAAGCACCTGATTGACGATGTGCAGGCCGGGCATGTGAAAAACGTGCTGGTGTTCAAAATTGACCGCCTCACCCGCAGCACGGCAGATTTGATTTATCTAGTAGACTTATTCAACGCACATGGCTGCGCGTTTAATTCACTGATGGAAAGCATTGACACGCACACAGCCTCGGGGCGCATGTTTTTGAAAATCATTGGCATTTTTGCGGAATTTGAGCGCGAAAACATCGCAGAGCGCATTATCTTGGGTCGTGAGCGCAAGGTTAAGGAGGGCTACACGCTTTGTTCCCACACCGCAAGCTATGGTTATGACCGCCCAAAGGGGCAAAAGATTCAGACCATCAATGCAGACGAAGCGCAGGTTGTGCGCGAAATTTTTGAGCTGTATGCCAACCAAGGGTTGAGCATCACCGAAATTGCGCGCAGACTCAATCTGCGCGGCGTGCCAACCAAGCACAACAATAAATGGACAACGCAGGGCGTGCGCAATATGCTGAAAAACAGCAACTACATGGGACATGTGCGCCACCACTACGAGAACGCACAGCGAGCCTACACCGTGCAGGGGCAGCACGAGCAAATCATTTCACAAGCACTGTTTGACAAGGCACAGCACCGCTTAACGAAAAACCCAAGCATATCGCCACGCAAGCAGCCCCGCGAGGAAAATTACTTCACCGGGTTTCTGGTTTGCGCCAACTGCGGCCATAAACTGCATGCGCACAACATATATTCTAAGCTGGCAGACGGCACAACAAAATTCCGTGGATACTATGGCTGCGGCAACACCGTAGTTGGCGCGTGCAACGCAAGCGAGATGAGCGCACTAAAGCTGGAACGAGCATTTAGCGAGCACCTCACCCGCTTTGCGGACTTTGAAGGCAATGCAGCTGTTGAACAAGATGCCCAAGCGCAAACGCAGCAAGAAAGTCGGCAGCAAATCGCAATTTGCGAAGAAAAACTGCGCCAAATGCAGGCAAAAGCACGCGAGGCTTTGGATTGCTACGCAAACAGTATCTTCAGCGTTGAGGAATATTGCCAAGTGAAGAAGCGCATGAATAGCGACCAAGAAATGCTTTGCGCCGAGCTACAACGTCTGCGTGTGCGCGCAGAAGAAATGCCCCATCACAAACTTGAAATTGCCAAAAGCTTGCAGGAAAACTGGGATGGCCTCTCTTATATAGAAAAGCGCATGTTTCTCATGCAATTCGTTGAGAAAATCGTGGTGGAAAATGAGAAGACTGGAACAGGACTTCACGACAAGCAAGTGAGAATTTTTGAGGTTGCATTTGGCGGGGCAAAATAGCAAAACCGGGGAACGTCAATGACGTTCCCCGGTTTGTTAGTGTTTATTGGCCAGCAGCAGCGCAGTGCTTAAGTCGCGCTCCAGGCGGGCAATGCGTTTGTCTTTTGCGGCATTTTGCATTTGCAGTTTGGCAATCACTTCATGTTGCGCTGCCTTGAACTCCAGCAGCAGACGCTGGGTTTCAGTATGCCCATCTTCCGAGCACTTTCTGGCCTCGGCGCGCAGGCGTTGCGCGTGCAACATTTGCTTGATGATATATCCCAGCCCGCTGCTGCCCATCACGGCAATCACGGTGCCAAGAGCAGCAACCACGGCATTGAAATTATCCATTTTGCTGCCCCGTTTCCAGTGCATCCAAGCGTGTTTCCAGCTTGGCAATTTTGATGCCGAAGCTATTGTGCTCATCCACTTTTTGCTCAAGGCGAGCCAAGCGATGATTGGTCATTGCGCTTGCCCCAAATGCACTGACCACTGGCCCAAGCAAGGCAATGACCATCAACACGTAATTCGTCATTCAGCCTCCCTTGGTGGCAGGTGCAGCCGGGTGCCAATCTGCATACGCTCGGGCACAACGTCGGGATTCAGTGCAGCAATTTCCTCCCAGCGCAGTGGACAGCCCAGATGTATTTGGGCCAGTGCCCACATGGTGTCGCCCCGCACAACAGTGTGCTGCGAAAGCGTGTTCGGTGTGCTGAGCACAGCGGTTTCGTTCATCTGTTCACCGGCCGAGAAGCAGGCAACCGTTTGCACAAAACTCGCCCAATGCGGGCGAATATATTGCGGACAAATCTTGCGTGAAAAATCAAAATGTTGCCACAAATCAAGCGCCGGCTCAAGCGAAAGTTCTTGGCACAGCCACGCACAAAGCAGCGCAGTTGCACGCGTTGTTTCGGCGTGGCTACCAATGGCCTCAATGGCAATGGTATCCAAGTTGCCACCAATGCGCTGCCCCGGGCGGCGGCCGTCGCGGCGGGTTTGCCCGTCACCGCCATGCCAACCCTGTTCATCCAGCCGAAGGTTTTGCCAAATTTCGTTGCGCCACACATAATAATGCACCACCACACCGGCCATGTTGCCGTTGAAGGTTGCGCGGGTGTATTGCTCGGCGGCGTTGGTGCCGCGCGCCACAGTGATGTCGTTGGTGTTGTGCACACAAATGCCGCGCGCAACGCCGTTGCCGCCCAGCAATCTGCGGGGTTTCATGGGGCTGCCCTTGGGCACCCATGCAGCCACGTTGCGCGGCGCACGCATGTCATCGGGAATGATTTTTTGGTGCACCACAAACCTGTGCGCACCCACGGTGTGTGTCAGTATGTTATCGGGTTTAAGAAATTTTGCCATCGTATTACGACCTGCCTTTCAACAATTGTTGCACTTGAATGGATTTATCGCGCATGTCTGCGGTGGAAACATCAATGAGTTTTTCCAGGCGAAATGCCTCGTGATGGTCACCACGCTGCATGGCTGCAAGCCGCGCGACTTTCCAAACTTTCAGATTTTCTTCGGTTTGACGAATAGATTCAATTTGCTCTTGCACAAATCCGGAAAAGGATTTCCAAGGCATGGGCAATTACCTCCCCGGTTGCTCAAATTTCTTCCACAGCTCCAGCAGCTCAACATCCATTACCCGGAATGCCCAGTTCCAATTTGGGAATAACAAAAATACTTTGCGCCCATATGCAACTTTGGCGTACTCTATGTACGCCGTTGGTATATGATGATTTTTAAAATCCATGACATTCGACAGATCAAAATCGGCATCCCACGCAAATTCATCGGTAATGACATCGGAGCTAAAGTGTTCAACAGCTCGTGGATCAGTTGAGCATGTAATGGTGACCGTACCTGGCCTTCGCGTGGGTTCATGAACATAACGAATTCTAAGCTTAGCCGTCAACTGTTCCGGAATTTCAAAGTCGTCATTAAGTCGTAGCATTGCGCCGAATTCACGAGCATAGGTTTTGGAAATTGGTGGCAGAGAAAAATTAATTTGAATAATGTTAAGTATCCCGCTGCTATATGTACTGGAAAATACTCCTGGATCAAAATCCGTTACAGTAAACATAAAACTTATTTGGTCAATATACCCAGGCACAGACGGATCTTCAAGGTTATATCCAATTGCCGCCTTTAACTGGAATGAAATGCCCGGGAAATCACCAGCCGCAGTCACGATAGATGTGCGGATTGTGGTATTGTCCACGCAGTAGATATTTTCAACATCCGTTACCTCAAGACTCAGCGTTTGCCCATTATTTATAACCAGCTGCAAATCAGACATATTGGCTAACTCTTCGGCAAGAAAGCGGTTGCGCCCAGGAGCCCAAAAATGTCCTTGGCGGTGCGCAACTTGCCCAATCGTCGTCGTTGATGCATTAAACCCCAGCGTCCCGCTGCCGTGAAACCATTGTATGTTACTTTGTACAGTTGTTCCCGAATAATGCACGGTATCCATCGTTTGTCCAGCATCTGCGGTGAAATCTACGCCTTCGATGAGCCGGCGGGCGTTTGCTCCACCGCTGAACGTGCTTGGGCCGCCGGAACCAGAACCAACCGGCTGCCAGCCCTCGTGCGTGCGTGCGTGAAGCCCCACCTGATGAACCACTTGCTGTGCAATCACATTATTCCATTGTGCAAGCTCGCTGTTGGCAAGCGACACTGAACGAGCCGTGATTGAAATTTCATGCTCATCTTCAATTCCAACCCATTCATCGTTGCCTAAATAACGCTGCCAACTTTCGAGCTCTTGGTTAAATCTAAACTCTGTTGTTTCACTGTTCTGGGTTTTGGTTGCAATGAGATGCACACTTTCGCCGTCTTGCGCAAGGCTGGCTTGAACCGCCAAGGTTGCTTGTTGGCCTTGAAACATGATTTGGGCAGGTTCATTCTCCAGTGCTTCAGCCCAAAATTCGCCACCCATCACCGCAAAGGTAATGGGCTCATTGAAACGTTCGGGCAAGTCTGGGGCGAGCCGGCTCCAATTATATTGCGGCTCATCAAGCCAAGCGAAAGAGGTGCTAACGCTGTTGAGGTTTTCGCCTTCGTCCACAATGGTGAGGTCTCTGGACTGCGACAAGCTTTGCCAGCCCATGCCGCCGCCGAATAATACTTGGTTTGTGCTGCCGCCCGCAGGTAGCTGGCGAATTCCTTCAATGCGTTCATTCACTGCATCCAAGCCGGCGGTAAAATCAGCGGCCAAGTCGCCTGCTTTATCTTGCATAGCATCTTCAAGCGAGTCAATTCTTGTGTTGGTTTGATTGATGGCAGTTGTGTTTGCGCCAATGGCAAGCTCGTTTGTGCCAATGGCGGTTCTGTTTGCATCAATGGCAGCTTCGTTTGCGCGAATGGCAGTTCTGCTTGCGTCAATGGCAAGGTGATTGTGATGCACGTTGTCAATCACGGGCTGCAGCCAATCGTTCACAACGTTAGCGTGCACGGGGTCGGTGGTAATCATTCTGCGAATGTTTCGGTTATACCCGGGATTATTCGGCAGGGTGAAATTTTCTTGTGCCATGTTGTTGCTCTCCTTCTACTATTTATTCGGCTGCAAGGCCAATAGTTTGCCAGTACAGTACGCTTCCGCTGGCAGTAATACGACGCATCTGAAAACTTCTGGTATGTTGATTGGTTATTTGAAAAGTCGGTGGGTTATTCGTCCAAGTTGAATCAGCATTATATGGAGTAATGGTGACACTATAACCTCGATCTCTTTGATAAGCTTCGGGAAGTATAACTACTACTCGGTTATTCCGACTACTTCCAGAGCCAACATTTGTTACTTCTCCCCAACAAATCAACAATCTCCCAAGCCTCACATGACTCCACCAACCTGTGGGGCGTCGATATCCATCAGCAACTTGTGGATAGGTGATATTGTGTCCCGGCACTGGCATCAGTCCTGCAAGAGTTAGATTGGGATGCGCGTTACGATCTTGATTGTGTGTGCTTATCTGTTCAGTTATCTGCCTAGGGATGTCATGCGCACTTTGATCTTGATCGTGCCTGTTAATCTGCACGGGGATGTCGTGTGCACTTTGATCCTGATTGTGTGTGTTAATCTGCACGGGGATGTCGTGTGCACTTGGGTCAGTAAAGTGATTTAAGTTATCACTTGCGCGAAAAACAGCATGCGTGTTGCTTGCAATTTCCCCCAAAGGTCTGTTATACGTATCTGCATGCACACGTTCTTCCGGCGCGATTTCGCCGATAACATTCCGATATTCTGCCGATGGGTCGATAAGATTAGGTCTTGGCCCTACCGATATACCGATAAGATTGGGTTTTGGCCCTTCCATGTCGTTTCCTCTTTTCTATAAATTGTTTCGTAAACTTTCGTCAGTTGCTCAGATGAATGTACCCGTCATTGCGAAGCACAAACTTGCGCCACACATTAGCTTGGCCGTTTGTTTCGCGGTATTCCAGAATGTCTTCGTCCTCATTCACGCGCATGCCGTGCACGCCAACTTCGTCTGTTAAGATGGTGCGGTGCTTGTGAATGCGGTGCGTGCGCGGGTCAAGACGCACTTCCACATTGGCTGCATTGTCCACCGCGAAAACAAAGCTTGGTTTAAACGTCCAGTGCCTGTCGCGTCTGGGGGGAACGCGGGTGGGATTTTGAAATTGCGCAATGCGGAAAAGGAAATCGCCACCCTGCGGCCTGCTTGGGTCATTTAGCGCAAAAATGCCAATTTGCCTAATTTCATAACCTGTTGTGCAAACAACACAAGTTCTTGTCGGATTAAATGTGTGGCAGTTGCATTCGTTGGTAAGCTCCGCGTCAATGATGCCGCGCGGCCCGTCTGCCCTGAAGTTTCTTGGGTCAATTTGTTGCACAATCGGGTTTATTGCAGTCAATTCGGTTGGTGTGGGGCTTTGTGCAGAAGATGTGACGATGCGGGTGATAATTAGTCTTTTTCCCTCACCCTCCATCATTTCTTCTACATATTCTCTCCCCCTTCTGGTCAGTTCGAGCATAATATTAGCCATGATAACTAATCCTCCTTCTTTGGAAATTCAGAATTAAAGGCAAGTGCCCCATTAAAAGTACGAGCGCCATTAAACAAATTCACGACAGATTCGCCCCTGTCAAATATCTCATAGATCACATCTTCCACTATCCCTGCATGATAGTCTGTGGTTTCCACATCATAATCATCAATCAGGCTGTGGTAGATGAACGAAAGGTGCGACGGTTTAATTTCGCGCAGCACCGCAATGGCCCGCGCATGCTCATGCTGGGGCTGCGGGTTTTGGTCAAGCGAAAACGTCGCGCTTTCGTTAACATCCACTTGGAAGATATATTCCTTGAGAATGTGTTCATGATTTTTGATGAATTCGATGATACTCACAGGCAAATCAGGGTTACAGTCGTTGCAGTTGCCATCGCAGTTATCGTTGAGCAAGCTGCACAGGCGGTGCTCGATGTGCGCGGGGTTGATGGGTCCACGTCGCAACCGACGTTGCCGGATTTCTTCATGCGATGTCAGCTCATAAACAAACACCCACATGTCGCGCGCCCAGTGCAAAAATTTTTCTTCTTGCGGCGACAAAACCTCCCCCGGCTGCAGGTGCGGAAACGCAGCATGACGCAGCATATGCAACAAGCTTTCTGCACGGTCAAACTCATGCCCCATGCCTTCAAACAACGCTTTGGCAATTTCAGAACGGTTGTAAAAACCTTCGGTGACCATGCCCAGCATGCGCTTGGCGGATTGGCTGGTGAGATTCATTGGCTCAATCCTCCTTAAAGTGCACTTCTGTAAATACGGGGAAGCCACCTGGTTCGATCATAACATCTCCTTTATCCGCACAAATTTTCGGCGGAATTGGGCCCTTCCACGCAGGGGTTGGACTTACGCTGAGCCTTAGGCTGCGCAGGCTAAAGTTAATAATACCTTGCGTTTTGGCTAAAGCCGCGCTGACCATTGCCCGCTTGACTCGGTTGTCTACAAGCACATTGCTGTTGACCAACGTTGCATTGAGATTCTCCAACACACGTTTTTGCAGCAAATCTTTATCTCCTTCAACAATCGCTTGCACGGAAACAACAATGGACACTTGTTGAGGAGCCTCGACAAATAAAGTTGCCCCAATGGGCGCACGGCGGCGCATGCAATGGTTGGTGTGTCGGCAATCGCTGCATTTCACAAAATCGTCACGCTCTGGGTCAAATGCGATGCCGGAACATGCTGCCGAGTCACCATACCCGGGCCCCATGATGTGCCGATGCACCTCTTCACGCATCTCAGGAGGTGCGGGGTTGCGAAAACCATCGATAATAAACAGCCGCACTTGCCCGGCATCAATGCCTTCGCCGGGCGGGGCCTGCACATAGGCCGAACCAACACCCGGCACCTCCATGGCCCAGCGCACATAGTCTGCGTCGTTGCCTGTCCAGCTAATGCCGCGGCGCTTCATGTCCAGCAAACGTGCGCGCAGTTCGTCATCGCTTTCTGCGGGGATTCCGCCATAGGTGGAATCTTGGTTTGTGATAAACCGAACAGCCGAAATTGGCCGAGCCATGAGCTTAATCATGTCGCCCCGAACATTTCCAATAGAACCGCTTTCAACTGCACGAACAGGAATCATTGTGCCAAACGGCATAACTTCTGTTGCGGCAAGCGCGCACGGTGCACGTTCTTCGCGCATGTCTTGCCAAGTGAACGGCAGCGAATTGCATGGTTTCACGTCCGGTTGTTGTGATGACGCAAGCGCTTGCACCGCTTCATCAAAACTTTCTTGCGCTGCATTGAGCTGAATTGTCAAGCTATTGATTTGATTAACTTGCTCAACACTTTGTGCGACTCCCCCTTCGGTCTGCTTTAATGCGTTGAGTTCTGCACGCGTTTCAAAAAGATCTTCCTTTGCTTGGTTCAATGCTGCACGCGCTTGCGTTTGTTCTGGTTCATTGGCAGTGGCAACAAGCGACAAATGTTGTTCAAACGCCTCGATTAACGCCTGAACTTCATCTGTGCCTGTAAAAGGAAGTGTCGTCACAGGTTCATCGTTGCGGTACAACGTGAACTGTTTTGTTGCAGCGTTAATGGAAAACTGGTAAGCCGCAATATCATCAAAGTCTGTGAATTGCAGCCCCAATGCCGGCTGGCCTTGTGCATCGTTAAGCACCGCACCAAGTATTGCGTCTTTGGTGGTTTCAAAGAACACGCTTGGGTTGTGCTCTTGCGCTGTTGCAAACTGGGTGCCCTGCACAATTGCCGTGCCCGGCACACCAACCACCGTCACATAACCCGTGGCATGGCTTGCCGGGCGGCGATTCATGCCTTCCAAGTCGGCGTGATAATCCAACCACTCGTCATTGGCCCAATGTGGGAACATCAGCCGAATGGTTTCGTTAAACTGCACATCCATCAGCTGTGCTTTTTCCAACGCAGCCGGCCGCGTGAAATCCCAAGGAATTTGCCCTTCGGTTTTATCAATGTCCTGCGGCAGATGCTCCAGCATACGCGCATGGATTTTATCTGCCGATTCTCCCAAAAACGGGGGTGGATTGTATTCGTATGACATAATTGCCCCTTTCTATCGTCTAATTTCCGCGTCAATGGATGCGGAGTTGCCGTCATGCCCCTGCACTTGGCAAGTGATGTGCAGGCTATCTGCCTGCCAACGAAAATACATATTGTTGACCTGTTTGGTGCGCCCGGCAGGGTCTGCTAGCAGTGCTTCGGTGATGCTGCGCTCCACTGCGCTTTCCTGTGCTAGGCGGTCGGGTTGCGCAAAGGCTTGCTCAAACTCCACACCAATGTCGTCACCATAGGCCAAGTGCGCCCAGCGCTGAGTAAGAATCATTTTGGTGCACCAAAGCACCCAGGCGTCGTGCCCGCTGCCGTAAATCGGCTGCCGCTTGCCGTTGAGCACAAACTCGCCGGTTTCCAAGTTAAACAGCGGCGCGGGCAAATATCGCTGCTGCGTTCGCACTTGCTCCACTAGGGTTTCAGGCATGTCGAACACAGGAAATAACTGTTGCATCGCTTACCTCCCAATATTTGTTGCAGGATAGATGAGGTCAATCACGCAGGGTTCATCGCCAACCCAAGCCACCAGCACACGGTCGCCGGGTTGCAGCCAGCGAAACCTATCACCGATGAGCGTTACGTGCTCGTGTGGCTCATCACTGGGGTGGCCGTGGTCTCCATCAATCATCGTTGGCGGATGCGGCACCCCCATTGCGCAGGCAGCAAGCGTGTGATGATGATTGCCCGCGCGACCGTGGTCGTGATCGCCATCGTTTGCGGTTCTATAAAATTCATCGTCCACCGCCCCCCATTGCACGCTGCGGCAAACCATGTAGTCACTTTGCGGCACAGGGCAAGGAAACTTGTTGGTAACCAAGCTCATGTCGCTTTGAATTTCGCCGTAATCCAGCAGGGGCGGCTTGTCGTCCAGCTCGCACATGCGTGTTTGCAGCACACGCCCCAAGTAGTTCACGCCTTCGTTGCCCATGTTCACCGCTCCCTTCTTAAGGTTAGATTCATTTGTTTTTGCGTGGCTTGGTGGGTTACGCTTTCCACAAAAAAGAAGCCCCGAAGGCTTCCGGCTTGGCATTCAATTCTGTCGCCTTTGCGCAGCATGGGCAAGTCAAGCGCTGTGACTTGAATTGTCTCGCATGGCCTGCCCCGGCTGCGCAGCAGACTGTCGGCCTCGCGCCGCGCTTCTTGCAAGGTGTTGCTGTCGCGCCGCACAATTTCCTGCAGCACGCCAAAGCGCAAATCGCCGTCCACAGTAGCTTCAACGGGCGCGCGGCCGCTGTTGGGCTGGCGGCCCAAAATCTGCACCCGCGTTACCAATTGGTTGATATTCTGGCTGTCTTTGACTGAGATTGTGCTGTTTTCGTCCAAGCAATACACCGTGCTGTTGTTGCCGGGATTCATGATGTGCAGCTGTCCGCCGCGATACAGCGCAACATAACGTTCGCCGTGGCGGTCGTACACTTCTTGCAGCAATTTGGTGATCATGCCACTGACTGTTTCGCCGTTGAACGTCTTTTTCTCGTGAGTGATGCTTTGGTTCCAGGTATACGACAGTGGAATGGACCACGCCACACAAATATCACCGATTATCGCTTGGGTGGTCATTCCCGCGCGGTAGTAGCGATTGTCTTTGCTTTGCTGAAGCCGCACCAAGCGGTCATAGGCCACCAACGAAAGCTCGTTTTGGTCGGTGTAGCTCCAGTCCCAAACCGTGCCATCGAACATCAGTTGCCGTGCGCCGCCATTCCAGCGCGCGCTAATTTGAATGACACAATTAATTTTTGCCAAGCTCGCCAGCCGTTGTGTGCCCACCATGGCGTTGGCCAAGGTCAAGCTTGCCCGTGCGGCAAGCCCGCTTTCGTTGTCTTCCCATTCCAAGCTAATGAGCGCATCGTTGAGCAAATGCCGGGCGCCGGTTTCGGTAATCAGCTCCACGTCATACGCGATGGATTTGATGTTAATCATACGCGCCCCCTATCTCGGAATTTGCAGCACAGTGCCGGGGAAAATCCAGTGGCCATTGTTTGAGCTGCGCCCCTTGCGGCGCTGTGCTTCTGCCTCGATGATGTCACGGTTGGCGTTGTAGATACGCTGGTGCTGCGCGCCGTTGCCAAGATGCCGCTGGGCAATGGCCCACAGGGTTTCGCCCACACGCACGGTGTGTGTGCTGGAAGCAGGCGGGCAGGGGCGCGCGCCAGTTTGTTCTCCCTGCCCGCTAAGATGAATGCGCAGCTGCCGCGCTTGGGTGAAAGCAATGTTATAATCGAAATCGCCATAACCGCCTGCGAAATCCCCGCCAAAACTTTCGATGTACACATCAAGATTGATGGGTGTTTGGGTCACCAGCAGGCGCAATCTTCGGCCATCGCTTTGCCAATGGTGAAGCAATGCGGTAAGCAGCCGTGGGTCTTGCCATAGCCGCACATAGGGCTGTCGTCTGCGTGCCCGCCCGGGGAGTTTGCCGTCCCACGACACCGTGCTCAGGTCGTTGCCACTGGGCAGTTTCACATCACCCACGGCCATGATATTGTGGCTTTGCAGTTGCGCGCCGGTTTGCAGGCTAATGCTTTCCGGCAGCATGGGAAAACGCATGCGCTGGCCGGATTCCAGGCATGTTAGGTGGATATCCATATGTACCTCCTGCTGTTATGAAGTTGCCGCAAGCGGCATATTGATGAAACATTGTTGCAGCCTTGCAGCTAAATTATTCGCAATGGCATCAACGGTTTGTGCGGGACTGGCCGAGCCGTCTACGCTGACAGCGATGTTGATGTGCTCGACATTCACACCGGCTGTGCCCGTGCTGATTGCTGAGGACACCGTGCCACCGGGAGCATATTGCCGCACACCGAGCATCTCGCCTGCTTGTTGCCACAGCGCAAGCCCGCGGCCACGGCGGTTGCTGCTAAGCGGGATAATCGCCTCGGGACCGGCTTCGCCCACAAGGCCCATGTGCGGTCGGGTGACTAGGCCACCGTTGGCAAAGGGTCTTGGCGGCGGACTGGCAGCACGGACACTAACAGTAGGCTCGCAAGGGATTGGGCTTGTTGAGATTCGATTAGCTGACCACCTATTGCCCTCATGCCATTCGGCTATTCTTTCTGTATACAAATTCACAAGTTCACGATTGCCAGTACGATGTCGTCTAAGATTCCCGTACCGAAGTCTTTGCTCATAAACTTGCCGTTGCAAATCATCGATATTTTCATCTAAAGTTGGAAGTATGGTTGGAACTAATCGATATACACAATTCATTGTGCTAAAAGCATCTCTATACGCACCCGAAATTATGTTTCCACTCCAAGTCCTAGCTTCTGGACCTAAATTCGCAAATCCAGCAACCCTAATCAGACTATTCGCCTCCCTTAGGGTTTGGAGATGTGGAAGTTGATGAGGTCTAGAAGCAGGTTCTCTTCCTCCATACCTGCTATAATCTCTAAGAAAATTTGCACGCTCTTGCGGATCAAACTGCATTAGAAATATTTCTTGCATTTCTTCATCAAGTCGTGCAAAGAGCATCCTGAGATTTTGAGCCTCGACTTCTCTAGCTTCTTCTAAAATCCTTGTCAGCCCTTCTCTGGCTCCTATTTTTCTATCCCTTCTCCCCTCTAAGAATCCAATTGAATCTTGCATTCTTCTTTCTTCTTGATTCCACATGCGATTGACTCGTAAGCCAACTGTGAGAGTTGCCAATGCAGCGCCTGCATATAACCCGGCTGGTATTGCTTTGGTAAGCGTACCCCCTGACACAAGAGCCAATATTGTTCCTGCAATACCTCCTCCATACGTTCCCAATCTAAGCCATTCAGCTCTAATTCGATATTCTCGTTGTGCAAATTCACAATTGACTTCCCTTGCTCTAGCACTGTATTCTCTCGCTTTTAAAATCGTTGCTATAAAACTAACGTTTTTGGGCAAGACTCCTGTTTGGCTAGCGAGACTATAAAACTCAAGTACGTCATTTCTCATTCTTCTAGCTCGGCTTTGCTCTGCGTAATTTCCATCTCGGCTTCCCTGTCCCATAAGGTTTCCCCTCCCATTATAATAACGCACCCCAGGGCGCAATAATATTCAACCCAACCTCCCCCCTGCACGCACAAGGGGGGAGTTCTTACATTTTTACATCCCTGCCGGTTGTTTCGCCTGTTCTTCAAGGTCCTTCACGGCCGCCGCAAAGTAAAACGCCTGCTGGCCCTCGGGCAGCGCAAGCACTTGCGCGGGATCGTGCCCCCACTTCATCAGGCGATATAGCAAATAGCTTTTGCCGCCGGCGTCAATTAGTTTTTTGCGTAGTTCTCCAAGTCGGTGTTATCAAACCCCGAAAGTTCATCGATTTGCTCGATGATCGCATCTTTTTCACCGGCGAAAAACACCAGATCAATCACGTCATAACCATTGATGAGGTTGTATTTTTGCAGCACAGCGGGATTATCCCACAGCAGCTTCTTATATTCCTCGGTGGTGGCGGTGTAGATTTTCAGCGAGCGCAACAAAGCATAGTCTGTTTCGCCTTCAATGCGCGGAAAGCGCTTGCCCGCCGGGTTGTCGTGATATTTGGTGGCGCGCTTGCGGCAAGCCAGTAGCTCGCGCTCATCCAAGGGGCGCACATCAAACTTGAAGTATGTTTTGCCGCGGCGATTCACGTGCAGTGTTTTCTTGATTTCGTCTACGTTGTCTTTTTCGCTTTCGGCAGCAAACAGACCTCGCAACAATTCATCTTCGCGCATAAGCAGCTCTTCTTTTTCGGGAATTGCCGCACCTTGCTGTTCTTCGGTGGCGACTTCAATGTCATCATGAATGATATTTTGCATATTGGGTCTCCTTCTTACTTTGTTTAGCTAAAGCTTTGAATCATCTCGGGTGTGGCATTCACACGGAACGACCACGAACGCTTGATGATTTCGCCGGGGGTGAGATTTTGCAGGTCAATGGTGCCATCCGGCAC
>Ga0131853_10001500_pt1 | contig 41698 bp, 33 predicted proteins | sample TergutLab28metaG_FD_92764 | JGI IMG/M metagenome (GOLD analysis project Ga0131853, IMG submission 92764) | Labiotermes labralis P1 segment gut microbial communities from Petit-Saut dam, French Guiana - Lab288 P1 (version 2) (version 2) | ecosystem: Host-associated > Arthropoda: Insects >...
ATCAGGTGTGGGTAGTCTCTTTCTATTTGCCGTACAAGTTCGCGCAGTTCATTATGCGGGCGTAAAGTCGAGAACCCAATCGTGTAGGCTCCTGTCATAGGAAATTGCGCTATTATTGTACCGTCAATGCTGGCGGCAAATTCCCACATTTGCTCTGCCGTAACGCCTTCCACTGCTCTAATCCTAATCCTGTCCATGGCTACCCATAAATCCCATGCAAGATAATCTCTGGCTTCCGGCGGCACCGCCGGTGCATAAAACCACCCATGTAAACTGGGTGTGTTGCTTAAGCCAAAAGTGGGTGTATTTGCCACTGTGTACGTCGCCTCGCCACCGGCACTATCGCGCACGGTAAACACAAACTGGTTTTGCGGCTGTGGGGTTATAAATACCCTGGCCTCGCCAAGTGTACCGCGTGGGGTAAAGTTACTTGCATTTGAAATGTAAATGTAAGTTGCATATTCACCGTTTATCGTGTAAAAAATCTCGGTTATAACTGCACCTGGGGTTGGCGTGGCTGTGTAGGCTATATCAATAAAAGATACTGCCGCTTGCCCTTGTGGGAATGGTGTTAATACCTGTATAGATGGCCCACTACCGGCGGCAACCACAGTCATAACAAGCGGAATGTCAGCCACAATAACTGCCCCGCCCCACTGGTCTTCCATGCGGGCGGCCAAGCCAAAACCATCTTGGCCAAGCGGCGCATCAGCCGCAGCGGCAATGGTAACGACTGCTATGCCGTATTCGTTGATATAAAACCTTGGCCCGCCAACAATAGACAAGCCCTCGCGCCATGTGACGTGTATGTCAATCCACGCACCGGTTGGCATGTTTTCTGTTACAATAGCAATTTCGACTGTCCCACCTTGCTGTATTGCTACAGGATTTGGTGTAGCTTCAACAATTTTGGGGGAGAGTGTGATAACCGCCCCAGATGGGATTCCTTGTGCGGGTGGTGCTGTGTTGGAAAATGCCTGCAATGGCATTACACTAAGTACCAGAATAAGTACTATTGCTATACATCGTTGTGTGACCTTTTTCACGCGTAATTCTCCTTTTTTATAATGGGTATTTTAAAATAATTAGCTTTGTCGATTTATGCATTATTGTATGGAGCCTAACCTCCGCTGGCAGGCAGATAATATTCGTTTCCGATGGCAAGGTCTGTTTCGTAATGTGGGATTAACTCCAGCTCAATATCAAATATTTGTGCTAGCCGCTCAATGTGTTCACGCGGCAGGGATGAATTGGTTAAACTTATCAACATCTCTGCTTGAAATTCTTCCCATGGTGATAAGGGGGGTGAATATGGAGGAAGCAAAAACGTTAATCCGGCACTTCCACCTGTTATTGTCATACTTTGCCCTTGGACAATCAGGTGTGGGTAGTCTCTTTCTATTTGGCGTACAAACTCGCGCAATTCATTATGCGGGCGTAAAGTCGAGAACCCAATCGTGTAGGCTCCTGTCATGGGCCTTTGTGCTATTATTGTGCCGTCAATACTGGCCGCAAATTCCCACATTTGCTCTGCCGTAACGCCTTCTACTGCCCTAATCCTAATCCTGTCCATGGCTACCCATAAATCCCATGCAAGATAATCTCTGGCTTCCGGTGGCACCGCCGGTGCATAAAACCACCCATGTAAACTGGGTGTGTTGCTTAAGCCAAAAGTGGGTGTATTTGCTACTGTGTACGTCGCCTCCCCACCGGCACTATCGCGCACGGTAAACACAAACTGGTTTTGCGGTTGTGGGGTTATAAATACCCTGGCCTCGCCAAGTGTACCGCGTGGGGTAAAGTTGCTTGCATTTGAAATGTAAATATAAGTTGCATATTCACCGTTTATCGTGTAAAAAATCTCGGTTATAACTGCACCTGGGGTTGGCGTGGCTGTGTAGGTTATATCAATAAAAGATACTGCCGCTTGCCCTTGTGGGAATGGTGTTAATACCTGTATAGACGGCCCATTATTCTCATGTGCAGGTTCTGCAATGATAGCGATAGGCGCACTATCCACAACAACCGGAGTACCCCCTTGCTGCACTGCTACGGGGTTTGGTGTAACTTCAACAATCTTTGGAGGGATTTCTTGCACCGGGGGTGCTGTGGAAAATGTGTGCAACAGCATTACACCAATAATCATCGCTGCAACAAGCGAAATTGCGAGACATTTTTTAAGTAAATTGCTCATTTATAGCCCCCTAGCACTGACAACCCCTGAAAATCAAAACTTGTCAATTTATGCATTTTTCCCAGAATAACACAACTCACTTCTTGTGTCAACGAGAACATCGTCAGCTTAATGTGCAAATTTTATAAGAACGCTGTCAGATTCACAGCAAAAAAGAAGCCGCAGGAAACCCCGCTGCTTCTTTGTAACCAACGCTATTTGTTCGCATTAAACTGTATAAACTCCCTTACAAATCCAATAATATATTCCTTTTGCTGTTCGGACATATTGGACATAAGCTGGACTACTTTATGTGTTGTCGCATCTGTGACCGCATCCGGTACTTTCTTATCGCTGCCCCCGAAGAAATATGCCATATCGGTCTTTAGGATTTGGGCTACACTGCATAGTCTTGTATTACTTATGCCTCTTGCCCCGCTTTCAAACTCGTAAACAACTGAAGTGGCTGTGCCTATAGCCGTGGCAACATCTCTGACTTTAAGGCGGAGTTCTTTGCGGCGTTTGCGTATTTGATGGCCTATGGCAAGGTTTTTTAAATCGGTGTTAAGGTTGTCACCCAGGGCTTGGAAATATTCGACCACTTCGTCTTTTGTGGTGGCTAACCACACTTTGTCCTTTGTTTTTTGCAACGCATATATATATGTTACCACATCGTCAGAATTTCCATAGAACAGAGCCTTTCTGACGAGCAGGACTGTTTTAAGAGCTTCAAATCCCCATTTTCCGTATGTGGTGATAGCCTCGTTTATGCATTGGTCAAATTCAGCTTCGATTTCTTCCGGATCCGGGTTTTCGTAATATCTTGCACGTAGAAGGCGTAAGGAAAGGCTAAAATTATATCTCATTTTAGTTGATTTACAATGTTTGTGATTAGCAAAGTTTTTGTCCAACACATCGAAAGCTTTTTGCTTTAGCTCGACAACCATTTTATAGTTTGGCATGTATCCAATAATACTGGCTAACACCTGTAACTCAAGCCAGCCCCAATCTACAGTTTCAAGCAACTTAAAAATTGGAGCTGCCACCTTGCAACAATCGTTAAAACTACTTGCATGATACCCCTCTTTAAGTACCTTAAGCACGTGTAAAATAAGTTCCAATTGCACATCGTGTCCGTTTTCAGCCATATATGTCTCTAAGTTTGTTATCAGTTCGCCCAGTTCTTCTTTTTCGTCGCTCTTAAAACTGAGGAACCTATCAATATAATAATTTTTCATAGACATAGCGATTGCTCCCTTCTCGTACTCATTGTATTTTTCAATTGCTACAAAAAAGCCCAACAAACGGGCTCTTGTTTATTCGTCCGGGGGATTACCATCTCCAGGACATATGTCGCCTCCCCCTGGCAAAATTACGCAATAAAGTAAATTCAAAAGACATTGACATGACACATCAATCACCTCTTTCTTCGAATCAAAAAACAAACCATACAAATTTAGTCAATCTTATCATGACCGCAATATTATGTAAAGTTTTTGCGCGAATTCTTCATTGGTATTTTATGGGCGCTTTGCTTTCGGTGCTATATAGACGATTTCGTTGAAAAAGGGCTCAGTTTTCAACTGAAATCGCTATACTACAAAAATGCTTCAAAAACCTGGTTTGCTAAATCCATACCGCGGGCAGTTAACTTGACATATCCATTTTCAAGGGCTAACAGCCCTTTTTTCATGCTATAGGAAATTGCTCTGTACGAAACGCGCGCGCAAGCGCGCTTTATTTTTTGCGCTTCAACTTCACCTTTAAACGCTTGAGGTATCTCGCTTTCACGGATACCTTCTGTAAGACGTAAGCCCAAAATCATAATTTCTGCCTGTATATCGGCTTCGGATAGTTCATCGATGCCTTGCGGCGTGTGATGGCCTGCCAGATACTCGCCCATATCCTCGGTATTGTGCCAACGTTTTACGCCATCAAAGGAATGCGCACCCAGCCCAAAGCCGTGGTACGGTACACGCCGCCAGCAGTTTACGTTGTGACGGCTTTCGTAACCGGGTTTTGCAAAATTAGAAAGCTCGTAGTGGATGTAGCCCGCATCTGCCAGACACTTTCTTGCCATATGGTACATATCGCGGTCGGTTTCGTCGGATGGCAGGTGTATTTTGCCGTTTTCCAACGCGCTCCACAGGGGGGTGTTTTCTGCCGGGGTTAGGCTGTAGGCGGAAATATGCTCCGGGGAAAGGGCGATTATTTCCGTAAGCGTTTCTTGCCACTCTTGCAGCGTTTGACCGGGCAGGGCAAACATCAGGTCTACGTTTATATTGTCAAAACCGGCTTCGCGCGCGGCATGGAAATTGTCTAAAAAGTCCGTCATACTATGCAAGCGGTTGATTGCGCGCAGCAAGTGTGGCTTTGTGGTTTGCAAGCCCATGCTTAAACGGGTTACGCCATGTGATTTTAGGCCTGCTAAGTATTCGCGGGTTAAGGTGCCGGGGTTGGCTTCTACGGTTATTTCTATTGCGGACGGCGCAAGTGTTTTTGCGGCGGCAATAATTTTACATAGCAAATGGGAAGGCAACGCGGTGGGCGTGCCTCCCCCAATATAGATGGTGCTTACTTCATGGTCTATTGAAACGCTTCGCATCTCATGCAAAAGCGTGTTTACGTAAGCGTTTTGAGTTTGTTCATTTACCTCGAACGATAAAAAATCACAATAGTCACATTTCTGCAAACAAAACGGAATATGGATATATATGCCCGAACACACATCAATCTTCATCTAACTTCAACACATTCATAAACGCCTGTTGCGGCACTTCTACCGAGCCTATGCTACGCATGCGCTTCTTGCCCTCTTTTTGCTTCTCCAGCAATTTTTTCTTCCTGGAAATATCGCCGCCATAACATTTTGCCAACACGTCTTTGCGCATTGCGCCAATTGTCTCGCGGGCAACAATGCGGCTGCCAATGGCCGCCTGAATGGGAATTTCAAACTGGTGGCGCGGTATTTCTTTTTTCAGCTTTTCAACTATTTTGCGGCCGCGTTCGTGTGCAGTTTTGGAAAACACAATAAACGACAGTGCGTCCACCAGTTCGTGATGCACCAAAACATCCAGCTTAACCAAGTCTGACCGTTCGTAACCTTTAAGCTCGTAATCGAAAGATGCGTACCCGCGGCTACGGGATTTTAGCGTATCAAAAAAGTCGTAAATAATCTCGTTAAGCGGCAGGTCATAGGTGATTATCACGCGCTTATCGTCGATATATTCCATGCCAAGGTATACGCCGCGCCTTTCCTGGCACAACTCCATTATTGGCCCTATAAAATCCGTTGGCAGCATAATTTCCGCTTTTACTATTGGTTCTTCCATATAATCTATACGGGAAGGGTCGGGCAGGTCGGCAGGGTTTGACAGTTCAATAGATGTGCCGTCTGTCTGGTGAACCTTGTAAATTACGCTTGGGGCGGTGGTTACAAGGTCTAAATTATATTCGCGCTCTAAGCGTTCCTGTATTATTTCTAAGTGCAAAAGCCCAAGGAACCCGCAGCGGAAGCCAAAACCCAGCGCGATAGATGTCTCCGGCTCGAAATGAAGCGCGGCATCGTTTAGGCGCAGTTTCTCCAGCGACTCGCGCAGGTCTACATATTTTGCGCCGTCTGCCGGGAAAATGCCGCAGTAAACCATGGGGTTAACCTGCTTATACCCCGGGAACGGTTCGGCAGTGGGGTTGCCTGCCTCGGTAACCGTGTCACCAATTGCGGTGTCCGCTACGTTTTTAATGCTTGCGGTAAAATATCCAACTTCCCCGGCGGTAAGCACCCCGGAGGAGATATACTTACCCGGCCCAAAATACCCGGTGTCCACAACGCCAAATTTCTTATCTGTTGCCATCATATGAATGTCCATGCCTTTTTTAAGCACACCGTCTATAACGCGCACAAAAACAATAACGCCCTTGTATGCATCAAAAATAGAATCGAATATCAACGCTTTTAGCGGCGCAGACGGGTTCCCCACCGGGGCAGGAATAGAACTGACAATCGACTTAAACACTTGGTCGATATTAAGCGACGTTTTGGCAGAAATAAGCGGCGCATCGGTGGTGTCAAGCCCTATTACGTTCTCGATATCTTCTTTTACTTTTTCCGGGTCGGCAGCAGGTAAGTCTATCTTGTTTATGACAGGCACAATTTCCAAATCGCTGCCCATAGCAAGGTAGACATTTGCCAGGGTTTGCGCTTCTATACCCTGCGCGGCGTCAACCACCAAAAGCGCGCCCTCGCAAGCCGCTAGCGAACGGCTAACCTCGTAAGTGAAGTCTACATGCCCGGGGGTGTCTATCAGGTTTAGGATATACTCCTGCCCGTCCGCTGCGGTGTGAACAAGCCGCACAGATTGCGCCTTTATTGTAATACCGCGCTCACGCTCCAAATCCATATTATCCAACACTTGGCTTTGCATCTCGCGTTTGGTTAACACACCCGCAAGCTCTATAAGCCGGTCTGCAAGGGTAGACTTCCCATGGTCGATATGGGCTATTATGCAAAAATTGCGGATACGTTTCATCTGGTCTATTATTTTTTGCTCGTTCATTTACGTCCTCCAACTATGACAAGGAATGGAATATGACAATTTCCTAGAATGTTATTGATCCCCCGATTAAAGTTTGCCTTGCAAACTCTAATCACCCCCTTAGAAAGGGGGATTGTGACACCAGACTTATGGAAAGGTTTAATTGGTGTCACAATATATTAACAAAGCTTGCGCAATAGTACAATAGACTTCTTGACAAAGCCGACCTGTTTCGGCCAAAATACTATTATAAAGCTACTTTGGCCGAAAGGATAATTTTATGGGTTACATTAAGCGTAACATAGAGAGTGTATTAAGGGAAACAAACAGTCTAGGGATGCGTATATAATCATACAACGACCTAGTGTTTCTTGGAGTCCTTGACAACACCGCACAAAAAAGCATACACTCTACGTAACAACAACAGACTTCTTGCATAGCCTCAAATTTTGCAAGAAGTGAATATATAGGAGGTGCAAAAATGAAAAATCCAGTAATTGCCCTACAATTATACACCATTCGCGACTTTACCGCAGCGGACCTTGAAGGCACTTTACGCAAGGTTAAGGAAATGGGCTTTAATGCAGTAGAATTGGCAGGAATGTACGGGTTAACCGCCCCAGAGCTTAAAGCACTGCTCGATGAAATAGGACTTGCGGCATTTAGCGCACATGTGCCGTATGCAGACTTTGAACGTGATATGGAAGGCACAATAGCCGCATACAAAAGCTTGGGCTGCAAATTTGTAGCGATACCCTACCTTAGCAAAAGCAATATACCGGGGCCGGAAGGCGAAAATTGGCCACATGTGCGTGAAGTGATGAAAAAATCGGCAGCATTATGTAAAGAAGCAAATATGCCGCTTATGTATCATAATCACGCATTCGAGTTTGAAAAACTGGAAAACGGCAAGTATATATTAGACGAAATCTTTAGCGATGTGCCGGGAATTGCGGCAGAGCTAGATTCGGGCTGGGTTACAGCAGCAGGGGAATGCCCTGTGGCGTATATTAAAAAATACGCCAGCCGTTGTCCGGTTGTTCATCTAAAAGACACGATAAAAGTAGAAAACGGCTTCGAAGACCGGCCCGTGGGCAGCGGCTCGCAGGATATGGAAGCAATAATCAAAACAGCGATAGAATGCGGCGTTTCGGGCTTTGTTGTAGAGCTTGACAAAGCAGTTGGGGTAACATCGCTGGAAGCAGCACAGGCAAGCTTAGAATATTTGAAAACGTTGGGGCATGCTAATGGGTAGACGAGGCGGCTTTGGCGGCGGCAGAGGGGGATATGGCGGCAGTAGAGGTGGCGGCGGCGGGTTAAGGGGCGGCGGTTACGGCGGCAACAGAGGTGGCTTTGGCGTAAGAGGCGGCGGATATGGCAGCCCGGGAGGAAGCTCTGGCGGTGCCTTTGGCGGCGGCAGGGGAACCGGCACACCACGCACACCTACTCCGCGTGCGCCCATGCCACGGCGCAGGCCAGGATTTGGTATGGGGCTTGGCATGGGTATGGGGCTTGGTATGATGGGCAGGCGCCGCAGATGGGGTTGGGGCTGGGGTGGCCGCCGCGGTTGGGGCTGGCGCCGTGGCGGTGGAGGCGGCTGCGGAGCATTAATTATGATGCTGGTCGTTCTGGCAATAATTATCGCCATTACAAGCAATATACAGGCGCCCGTAAGGGATAATTACTCGGCCCATGTTGTGCAATCTACCCATGTGCGGGAGCCTTTGCCGCTGGGCAGTGCATTAACAACAGCCCCATGGTATACCAACAGCGGCAACTTAAACTGGATACAAAACCACAACTTAATGATAGCCGGGTTAAGAAACTTCCACAATGCAACAGGCGTTCGCCCTCATGTGTATGTTACAGACGTCATTCCCGGAAGCGAAGACCTGACACTATCCCAATTATCCACTTTTTTGGAAGACGCACTTCCGGCATATGCGGAAGCATTATATGACCAGCTTTTCGACGGCAACGAATACCACCTGCTACTGGTATTTTTCGAAAACCACCAAGGTAACGATCACTTGTGGCGCATGTATTTTGTAGCGGGGCATCGCGCACGGGCAGTCATTGATGCAGAGGCTATCGACATTTTGGACGGTTTCATCCGTTTCTACTACGGCCAGCGCGGCATTACGCCGGAAACACTGTTCAGTAATGCATTCGACCGCACAGCAACACGTATTATGGCACGCCCGGCAGATAACCGCCCCGTGTGGATGACACTTATCGTCGTTGCCGGTGCAGTTCTGCTGATATTCATATTATTTAGCTGGTGGAACCGCAAAAAAGCGCAAGACAACCTGGAGGCAGAACAAACTGAGCGCATTCTTGGGCAATCGCTGGACACTTTTGGAGATGAAGCAGCAAAACGCGCACAGGACTATCATGATAATTAATTAAAAAGTGGCTTTGCCGCTTCCCGGAGGAAGCGGAAGCAGGATTCATTCCCGCTTAGGCGCAGTTCGCCGTAGGCGAACGTGCTATTTGCGGCGGGGTATACACCGACGAAGTCGGCGATGCGAAGCATCGGGCCACCCGGCCAGTAAGCGTAGCTTACGAGAGGGTTTGGGGCAGAGCCCCATTTAAATAGGAGGAAATATTTATGGGAATTTTAACACGCTTCAAAGACATTATCGCTTCAAACGTAAACGCACTTTTAGACAAGGCAGAAGATCCGGGCAAAATGATAGACCAGTACCTTCGCAATTTGTCTAACGATTTGGCGGCGGTTAAAAAAGAAACAGCAGGCGTTATGGCGGAAGAAAGCCGCACACGCCGCTTAGTGCAAGAAAACGAAAAGGAAGTTGCCAAGTTTACAGAGCTTGCAAAACGCGCCCTGGTATCCGGCAACGACGACGATGCACGTGTATTTTTGGCTAAAAAGCACGAGCTTGAAGATATAGGCGCGGGCCTGCAAACGGCCGCCGCCGCCGCACACGAAAACGCAGTAAAAATGCGCCAGATGCACGACAAATTGGTCAAGGATATCAATTCGCTAAACGCCCGCAGAAACACCCTTAAAGCAAAGGCCGCCATCGCAAAAACCCAAGAGAAAGTGAACAAAATTGGCGCGGCAGGCGACAAAGCAATGGGTGCTATGGGCGCATTCGACAGGATGGAAGATAAAATTAACCGCAAACTGGACGAGGCCAACGCCCGTGCAGAGCTTGATTCTGCACCATTTGATGAGGCACTTGCCCTTGAAGAAAAATACCGCGGCGTAAATGTAGACTCGTCTGTAGATGACGAATTGGCGGCGATGAAAGCACAGTTAGGACTAAATTAATGGCAAAAAAAGAACGCGGCCGCACTGCTAAGCAGAATAAAGCGGCTCCGCCGCTTCCCGGCAGAGCCCCATTCGTTATAGAAATAGGCAAATTCATAGGAAACCCAAGGGGCTTCGGCTTCATAACACCATCAGATGGAGGGGCGGATATATTTATCCCTCCTCATTTGACGTTGGGGGCGTTAAACGGCGACACGGTGGAGTACAAAATAGCCAAAGATGATGGTTCGCCCATGGCAACAGACCCCGATAAACCCAGCCGCACAGGCAAAGTTAAAGCAATCATAAGCCGCGCTTCAATGGTTGGCATCTTTCACATCATGGGGACACAGGGCTTTGTCCGGCCATCGGAAACAAAAGTTCCGTACACTTTTTCTGTTCCGCCAAAAATCATTACAAAACTTGGGCTGGCAGACGGCCACGTAGTCATGTTTACTGTGGATAAGCACACAGACCCCGACCGTGGCGCAAAACCTTGCTTCATAACCGAGATAATAGGCCATATGCACGACCCCGGTGTGGATGTGCTGTCGCTTGTGCGCCAGGCAAATGTGCCCATAGAATTTTCGGAAAAAGTAATGACCCAAGTGACTGCTACGCCAGACATGGTATCCAGCGACGAAATACAAGGCCGCTTAGACTTGCGGGAAGAACTGATATTTACCATAGACGGGGATGATACAAAGGATATCGATGATGCCATCTCCTTCGCTCAAACCCCGGACGGCAATTACAAGCTGGGCGTTCATATCGCGGACGTGACACATTATGTTCAAGAACACTCCGCTTTAGACGCGTCCGCACTGGAGCGCGGGACAAGCATATACCTTGCAGACCGCGTGATTCCTATGTTGCCGCATAAGCTATCCAGCGGAATTTGCTCGTTATTCCCGGACGTAGACAGGTTAACATTAAGTTGCATTATGACCGTAAACCCTCAGGGGCATGTCGTAAGCTATGAAATCGCAAAATCTGTCATAAACAGCAAAAAACGCTGGACGTATAACGGGGTACAGGATGTTTTGGACAGCGGCGCAATTCACAACGATGATGTTTCGGTCGATTGGCCGCAAATTTTCGCCCAAATGGACAACCTGCGTGAAACGCTCCGCAAAAAGCGCGAGTCTAAAGGCGCGCTGGACTTTAACCTACCAGAGGCAAAAATCCGTGTAGATGAATCAGGCAAGCCTATTTCAATAGAGCCGTACAACCGCACAAATTCCACAGGTATAATCGAAGAATTTATGATACTGTGCAACGAAACCATAGCAACCCATTTCCTGGCACTAGGTGAAAACACGGTTTCACCGCATTCCGAAGGGAGCAGAATCGAATTTCCTTTCGTATACCGTACTCACGAAGCCCCCAGCGCAGAAAAAATGGCGAAGCTTGGCACATTGGCAAAAAACCTGGGCATCAAATCGCCCAAAAGCGCAAGCAGTCCAATGGTATTGCAACGCCTTTTAGCCTCCTCGGCTAAAACTGCCGCCGCGCAATCTATAGCAACCGCCGTCTTGCACAGCCTGCCCCAAGCCCGCTACACACCCGACAACCCTACCCACTACGGCTTGGCATCTGAAGCATATTGTCACTTCACGTCACCCATCCGCCGCTATGCAGACCTGCAAATACACCGCATAACCAAAGCATGGCTTTCTGCTGCACCGCTAGACTGCTTCCACGAAATCTTACCCGAGGTGTGCGCACAATGCTCCCACACAGAACGCACAGCCGAGGCCCTAGAGCGCGAAGTCGAGCAACTTAAAAAAGTGCAGTTCATGCAGGGCTGGGAAGGCCAAACATTTGAGGCCATCATAAGCGGCGTAACCGCCTGGGGCATATACGTCATGCTGCAAAACACAATAGAAGGCATAATCCCATTTGAAAGCCTACGCCGCCGCCAGTTCACTTTTGACAAAGAAAAATCCGTATACATTCATAAATCGCACAAATCCAAGAAGAAGAAAAAACCCGGCAACAAACCGGAGGTTTTGCGCCACGGCGCCCCTCTAACCGTCCGGCTAAAATCGGCATTGGAGGACGAACGCAAACTTGTATTTAGCATGGAATAGGGAATAAATAGTGCGCAATGATAGGGGTCAAGGGGATAACATCCCCTTGTGGGAGTTTGAGGGCGAAGCCTTCAAGGTCTAAATACCCCATTATAATCGAAAGGAATTTTGACAAATGCATAAAATCGTCAATAACACCACCGTTAACACCCTCCGCTTTTTAAGTGTAGAGGCCATCCAAAAAGCAAACAGCGGCCACCCAGGCTTGCCAATGGGCGCGGCTCCTATGGCACTGGCTCTATGGGGCGGCGCGATGAAGCACAACCCCAAAAACCCAGAATGGCAAAACCGTGACAGATTCGTGCTTTCTGCGGGGCATGGTTCCGCGCTGTTATACAGCATGCTGCACGTTTTCGGCTATGGTATAACCACCAATGACCTTATGCAGTTCCGCCAAGTAAATTCCAAAACGCCCGGCCACCCGGAATATGGCCATACCCCGGGCGTGGAAATTACCACGGGGGTGCTTGGGCAGGGCGTTGCAAACGCTGTGGGTTTTGCCTGGGCAGAAACGCACATGGCCGCCAAATTCAACAAGCCGGATGCGAAGCTTGTAGACCACCACACGTACGTACTTTGCGGCGACGGCTGCCTGCAAGAAGGCATTGCAAACGAGGCTATTTCCCTGGCGGGTACGCTTGGGTTTGGCAAGCTCATACTCCTTTACGATTCAAACAATATCACAATCGAAGGGCCTACAGACACCACCTTTACTGAGGATATGTGCAAACGGTTCGAGGCCGCGCACTGGCACGTACAAAAAATAGAAGACGGCAACGACCTTGCGGCCATTTCCCGGGCAATAGAAACGGCAAAAACCGTGACAGACAAGCCATCTTTGATAGAAGTTAAAACAATAATCGGTTACGGCTCGCCCAAACAGGGCAGTGCCGCCACCCACGGCGCACCGCTTGGCAGCGATGCCGTTCTTGCATCAAAAGAAACGCTGCAATGGACACATTCCGGCGAATTCCACGTACCGCAAGACGTTGCAACCAACGCCCAAGACTGGCTAAAAACGGCCCAAACATGGGAAGACAACTGGAACACATTAGCAGCTGCGTACAAGCAAAACTACCCGCAAGATTGGGACGAGTGGCAAGCATGGCATTCCGGCAAACTGCCCATAGACCTGGATAATTGGGAAGCATTTTGGCAACACGAAGGCAACCTGGCCACACGCCAGTCTTCGTCGGCTGTGCTCAACAAATTATCGGCCAAAATACCTAACCTGCTTGGCGGTTCTGCAGACCTTGCTCCGTCAAATCTTTCGCTTATGCACGACAGGACAAGCTACACAAAGGACAGCCCATGCGGCTCCAACCTGCACTTCGGCATCCGCGAACATGCCATGACTGCCATTGCCAACGCATTTGCCGCATACGGCGGCTTGCGCCCTTATGTCGCGGGCTTTTTTGTGTTCAGCGATTATATGAAACCCGCAATGCGCCTGGCAGCACTGATGAACCTGCCCGTTATCTACATTATGACCCATGATTCTATTGGCGTTGGCGAAGACGGGGCAACCCACCAGCCGATAGAGCAATTGGCATCGCTGCGCAGTACACCCAATTTTGTTGTATACCGCCCATGTGATACCAACGAAACCGCCGCAGCGTGGTATCATGCGCTGCACCGCACTACCGGCCCAACCGCACTTGTCTTAACCCGCCAACCGCTGCCGCTTTTGCCCGAAACAGGCAAGGGCGCACTAAAAGGCGCATATATATTAAAAGACAGCATCAACCCCGCAACAGGCCTGCCGGACATTCTTCTTATGGCAAGCGGCTCGGAGGTAGAACTTATCTACAATGCGCAGCCCCTACTTGCAGAAGCGGGTATTCACGCCCGCATTATCAGCATGCCGTCTATGGAGGTTTTCGACAGCCTAAGCGATGGCGAAAAAGAAAAAGTAATGCCAAAGGCCGTGCGTACGCGCCTTGCGGTAGAAGCGGCATCATCATTTGGCTGGCATAAATACATTGGCCTAGACGGAGGCACCATTTGCATAGATACTTTTGGCGCATCCGCCCCCGCCGGTGAACTGTTCAAAATTTATGGCCTAACAGTGGAAGCCGTAGTAGAAAAAGCGAAAGGGTTGGTTATAAAATGAGGACTTCACAAGACTATCTAACTACCGGCAATAAATCCGTACTTGGTTTCGGCGGTATGCGCATACCATCAGGGCAGCCAGAGCTGCAAAAAATGGTTGACGTCTACTTAGACAGCGGCGCCAATTACTTCGACACGGCGTACATCTACAAAGGTTCGGAAGAAGCGTTTGGCGAGGCCTTGGTCAAGCGCCACCCGCGCGAAAATTTTGTTATCGCAACCAAATTACCCCCGTGGGAAGTGCACAATGCCCCGGAAGACTGCGAAAAAATAATGAAGGAACAACTCAAACGCACAGGGCTGGACTACTTCGACTTCTACCTGGTTCACTCGCTGGACGAAAGCAGGGAAAAAGACGTGGACAGCAAAGGCCTGTTCCAATGGTGTGCCGAGCAAAAAAAGAAGGGCCTGATAAAACACCTGGGCTTTTCGTTCCATGGCGGCACCGCATATTTAAAGCGGCTTTTGGACAAATATCCGGAAACTGAATTTGTACAACTTCAGCAAAACTATATGGACAACTTGCGCGGCCCTGCCACAGAATGGCTCGACCTTACCCTGGAATACAAAAAACCCATAGTCGTTATGGAACCTGTAAGAGGCGGCTCACTGGCGGCCCTGCCCGCCCCGGCAGAAAAATTGCTTAAAGCGTACGCCCCCAACCGCTCCATTGCATCATGGGCAATACAATATGCCGCAACCCTGGAAGGCGTAACCTGCGTGTTAAGCGGCATGTCTAACATGGAGCAATTGCAAGACAATCTAAACACGTTCCAAAACTTAAAGCCGCTTTCCTTGGAAGAAAAAAACCTCCTGGAGCAAGTGCTTATAGAAATGTCCAAAGTGGCCAACATACCATGCACCGGCTGCAGATACTGCCATAACGAATGCCCGCTAGACATAGACATTGCCACATGTTTCTCGCTATGCAACGAGGTTAACCGCGGCAGTGCCAAATGGAATTCCGCCATCATGTATAAGTCGATACCAAAAGGACACCGCGCAAATGACTGTATCAAATGCGGCGCGTGTGTACCGCATTGCCCGCAGCATATAGACATCCCCAAGGAATTGGATCAAGTTGTGGAGATGTTTAAGTAATGGAGGCTTGAGAAAGTGGACATCGCTAAATTCATTGAAAATGTAAATGGTGTCGATTGGCAAAAATATGATGATGCCGAATATTTTAAATATAGATACGACGGCATCAATTCTTTCGCACAAACAGCGCCTATGCCCCTAATAGCGCTTGCGGCTGCCGATAACGAATCTGACGAACTTCTGTATAAACCGCTTGTAGAAAATTTTGATAAGTTTCATTTTTCTGCGAACGGCTATATAAGCCATAATGTGTTGTGTGCTATCGGCAATGACCATTCAGGTAATTATTATCCCGTAGCTCGTGAAGCATTACCATTTATAATTGAGGTTGCCCTATATGGAAACCATTTAGTAGCCCGAAATTGTGCAATAAATATTCTAATTGACCTATACTATTTTAGCCCCGGAAATTTCCATGAAGATGAAGAAACTGCCAATGAATTGGAGCAATGTGTAAGTAAAACTATTAGAGATATGATTGCAGAGCATAGAGGGAATTTTTTAAAGTTTGCCATTGATGATACGAGAAATAAATCATTGATAGAGGGCTTGTTATGTATCGTTGACGAGCAAGATGAATAGCTGCTTTGCAAGACGTATAACAATACAAAGGGCGTTTGGATGATGAGGTTGATACAATCACACGATACCCAACATCTTTTTATTGTTAGATGCATAATGCACGCAGATATGCTATAGTTTAGTGAGAAGTTACGGCAAAATTTATATTTTGAGGGAAAAGCAAGTATGATGGAACTTCTTGTGGTAATGATTATTACACTTGTCATGACATTCATTGGAGTAATTCTTGAAGATAGCATTAACAGCTTTTTTCACCGCCGTTCTAATCGCAAGCGTCCAAGAAATGAATCAGATAACTTCGAAGATCTAATGCGGCAACAAGCAAAATTTAAAAAAGTTTGCATAGGGATAATTGGCATATGCATTGCATTTATAATTTTTGTGCTGGTGGTTAGCCGAATCTATTAGAGAGGCCGTCTCACTTACACTAGACCTGACATATTTTATCATAATTTTATCATTATTTGTGCCAAACTTGGGCCATATTTTATCATTATTTAGATAAAATATGGCCTGAATTCTACCAACTCATTCGCGATGCAGATGCAATCTCTTGCCAGCGGTTGCAGAATACATTAATATCTGTGCCGTTGGCAATATCGCCCGTAAAGCCTAGCCGCTCGGATTCTAGCTCCTCCAACCGCTCAACTTCACCGGAAAGATAAGCCGAAATACGCCGGGCAGCGGCTTCCAGCCTAATGCGCACGCCCCCCAAGCGGATGTGTATAATCTCCAGCCCATGGGGCTTGTTTTCCGTTGTCCATTGGTGCTCAAAAGTATATATGGCATCATCTGTTAGTTTTTGCAGTTTTGGCAACTCGGCCTCTGCCAAGTGACGTAATTCTTCTTTGTTTCCTTCCAGGTACGCGGCGGTAATCCTTAGTCCCATGGTACATTTATCGGCCAACAAACGGCAAATAGCGGCGGCGTGTAAGAATATATAGCCAAAATCGCCATTGCGGCCGGCCGCCTCGGTTAGCTCGGCGGCGCAACCGGCGAAATGTTGCGAAAATGTAAGTGGGTCTACGTGTTTGTCGAACAACCCAAACATAACATCTTGATACAGCAATGTTTTGGTGGCATTGGCCCGGCCTATGCGGGTAGGCGTGGTATTATTGGGTTTGTCCAGCAAAAAGAAATCGTCCCAGTTGCCCCCGGTGCAGGCTTCGAAGCGGGCAGAAAGGCTACATTTGTCTAATGGGGCGCTGCCCCAAACCCCGCCGCTACAACGGGAATGAATCCCGTTTCCGCTTCCTTCGGGAAGCGGCGGAGCCGCTTTCTTAGTTCCGCTTTGGTACCCCATTTCGGCATACAATTGCAGGGTTGGCAGTATGGAGAACGCAGCGCATTCTGCCCCGTCGTCCCCCCAACCGGTTGCAAAAACATCAGTTACACCGGCCTCTATACAGGCACAAAGGGCGGCGCGGGTTGTATCTTCGCTAAGCTGCAATTCCGGCATAAGCCCCGTCCACTTCCAAGCCCCACCTGCGAAGATAATATCGTTGGGGAATTTTTTATGCCGGGTTAGCATGGATAGGTAGTGCGGCTTATCTTTGTGATAGTAGTCCCAATAAACCAAGTCAACATCCGGGCGCAATAGTTCTAATAATTCCGGCGGGAAAGTGCCCTCTTCGTAATAGCCGCCTTTGCTTACTAAGCGGAAAAACATGTCGCTCCACATCATGGGCTTGAAGTCGTATTTTTTACATATATCCAACACACGCGCCAAGTGGTCGCAAATAATTTTGATACGGTTTTGATAACCGTGCTTATCTAAATATTTTCCCAGGCCAACCATATGCGCTTCGTCCATACCTATGTGAATGCGGCGCGTAGCAAAACATGACGATAGCTGGCGCAGCATGTCATCTATAAGGCGATAGGTCTTTTCTTCACCGGCCAATAGAATGTCGTTGCAGTCAATAATATCTTGGAATTCGGGCCAGCGCAAGGCGGCGTTAAGGTGTGCCAAAGTTTGAATACACGGGATAAGCTCTATGCCAAACATTTGAGCATATTGGCATAGTTCACGCAATTCGGCGGCGGTGTAGCGGCCACGCTGGTAACCAAAGTAACGCCATTCCGGGATTTCGTAGGTGTCCTCGGTATATAACTGCAACGTGTTAAGACCCATAAGCGCCATGTGGCGGATTAGCTTTTTAACAGCAGGGATGGAAGCCACCGCATTGCGCGAACAATCCAGCATGTAGCCGTTATTGGCAAAAGCCGGGCTTTCGTCAACCGAATCTACACCCTGTATTAGATAGCTTATTCCACGGAAGAATTGAACAAGGTTGCCGTATGCGATAGTAGTTTTTCCGCTGGTGCATGAAATTTTTAAGCCATCGGTTTGTTTTATGGCATTGATGGCCTGCCCATTATCGGCAATGGATATATTCCCTGCTTGCGCCAGTTGCTGTAAGCCGGGCAGCACCTCTTTGTCTAAGCCGGCTAGTGTGATAGTTAGCATAAAGCACCTCCATATTGATGTGAAAACCGCCCCCAGCTTGCCTTGAAGGGGTGTTGATTAATGAAGAAACTTACGCTGACATTGCTTCTCAATTACCCGTTTTTCAAGCTTTGCTTGAAAAGCTCGCTTCAGTTTTTTCAAATTTTCAACACACCTTTGAGATTATTGATTTGTTTTGAATTGGAATATCTTTCTCAGCAGGTCTTCGTTCAGTGAAATTTGCATTTTGCACTTTTGACATTTTTCATTTTGGTCGCGTGGAATAACAAAACTATACTTAGACCACTCCCGCTCTTCTTTTTTACCCTCTTTTTTTACAAATTCAATTTCCAACGGCTTGCACAAGCAAAAAAGTTTATGCACCAAATTAAGGCTAAAATGCATACCTCTTTCTCCTGATGACGTAGTATACAAACACAACCCGGTATCTGATATAAGTATGTTTTCATATCTGGTATCCTTTTTTCCCGCCTCTGTTTCAGATACCGTCTTCCTGATAACAAAGTCTTTTAGCATAAACGCTTTTCCTACATTGTCCATCACCATGTCGTAGTCTTTAAAATGCATTTTGCAAAGCAGGTCGCTAAATTGGGAGCTGTCTTTGTCCATTGTTGTAAGAATGATATCAGAATATGCGGGTTTTTGATACGTTTTTATAAAACCCTTTGTGACGGCCTTTACAATAGCATCTAAAAATGCATCTTTATCTTTGATACGTATTTCATGCATTTCGTTATTGCGCACGTTCCATAGAATCCCAACTTCGAGATTTAACGCAACGATATAACATGCACACTGTAAAAAATGCTCTGTAGTTAGTTCTGTCACAAATTTTAGTTCATACACTTTATTGTCTTTTACCACATCTGCCAAACCAAATGCGGAAAAATAACCAGCTTCATTTTCCACGCCGCCAAAACCAATTCTGCACTTGCTTTGAATTTCCTCGTCTGCGTTAAACACTTCGGACAATCGTTCATAGATTTTTTCGCTCGCGGTTTCGTCCACAAAATGTTTAATGGCTTGTGTTCTGTAATGGTCATGTCCTGTTATAAGGGACATGTGAAACAGTATTTCTTCGTCAAGAGAAGTAAGCTTTTTGAACTCTTCCCATGATTTGCCTAAACTTTTGTTGTGCGCAATTGCCAAGCGTACTTCTTTACCTATGTCATGATTTGAAAAAAATACTGCTTCTTGATATATGCCAATGCACGGAGATAGGTCTATATAACCATCGTTAGATTTGATATCAATTTCCGAATGATTACTTTTGTGGTCTATTTTTTTAGTATCCAAATGTTTATAACATTCTCGCACGTCAATCCGCTTTTTATGGTCGAACATATCGGAAATCGCAACGTCCTCAAAGTTGATATTGGTGGCAACTTCGGCTTTTAATGCTATATTAAGGTCTTTATCACTATCCACAAAAATTATTTTCCCCTTGCCACGGCTTGCTGCCACGCAAAAAATATTGCGCAAAATATCATACCGCTGGGCAGGCTTCGATATTCGGCTTTGCCAGTACTTATTTGTAAAATTGAAAACAACACAAATTTCACGTTCCAGTCCTTTGCTTCTGTCAAATGTTGTAAATATGGCAGCCGTATTGCCCGGCTGTATATTGGCATCATCTTCGTCCGAAATACTCGAATATGCTGTATGCTTATTAAACTTTTCCGGATATCTTTCACACAACTTGTTAAATACTCTAACCCTTGCGCCGCCTTTGTTGTTGGCCCCAAGGCATAAAACATCTTTGGGGTCGCATGTGCCTAAAAAACGAACAACTTCGTCTTCTGTCATTTGTTTAACTATGCAATTTTTATTTTCACCGCTAATTTTTTTGCCCCAAATTTCACCAAGATGTTTGGCTAATTTTTCAGAAATCCTAAAGCATTTAGTAAATTCGAGCTTCATGTGCTCTCCTAAAAGCTCATCCATGAACTTGGATACATTTATATACGAAGTATCATATATTTTTTGGGCCATATCACCTACGGCTATGATCTGCATTTTAGGGTTATCGGCTTTAATTATTTTAAGCATGTCTGCATAGTCTTGTTCTATGTCTTGGTATTCATCAATTATTAATACGTCATATTTTAGGCGGGGCTTTTCTTTGTTAAACGTCTCAACAAGCTCTGACACGCCCACGCTACAAGTGATACTATCCTGTGCAAGTTTATGATAATTTGTAACATCAACATTCCCGTTTTTGATTTTAGCTTTGGCATCCAACCTCAATAATTTACTGTATGTGAGGTATAAGATATCTAAATTTTGCGGTAAAGTATCGCAAAGACGCTGAATGGTGGTGGTTTTTCCGCTTCCGATACATGCATCAACTAAGATGTTCTTGCCTTCGGCCGCGAAACTAATAAACGCTTCTTGTTCAGAGGATAATTTAACTTCGATCATGTATCAAACCCCCTACCACGCGCTGCCGACATAAATTCTTTTACCCGCCTAACATCAATTGGATTATTAAATTTACCCTCGATTTTAAATGTTGTCCCAACGATAGCACCGTCTGTTATGTTTAAGATTTCTTTTATATTATCCTTTGTGCACCCCGTATTGCAAAAAAGTAATGTATCAAGGCCCAAATTCTTTATTTTTGTGAGGAGTTCTATACCGGGGTTTCTGCCAGCGGTTAGGCCGGAAACGCATAACACATCCGGCCTTGAAACAAACAGAGTGCTTGTAATCATTTCGCCAATATCTCTTTCTACAACATGTTTCGCAAATTCTGGCATTATATTATTAAATAATTTCAAATCTGTGAGCCCTCTGTTGCATAAATGGCGGGATGTTTTTCCTATATCCGTATTCCAAAACCCAAGTTCAGATGCATAAATGCCCGACATGACTTCCCGTATGAATGCGGCGTTGGTAACAGCCGCCAAATCGATTGTAGCAACAGGGTCAAATAAACAATCCACACCATACGGTATTTTTATTACATGTTTAAGCTCGCCAATTACCCGTGCCATTGCCGCAATTGTGATAGGCTCTACTTTTGTTTGATAAGGCATGCTAAATTCATTGGAAAATAAAATTGCATCAACCCCGCCCTCTTGCAACATCGCTATATCTCTTTGCGCGCACTCAATAATTTTTTCCATGTCACCATTTTTATCATATAGTGGGTCGCCGGGTAGTGCCATCAAGTGACACATTCCAATGATAGGCTTGTCCACAGAAAAAAATCCTTTTACCCAATTCATCATTTATTCCGCCCCTTTTCATAACTTTATGGCAATATTAGTTTCACACTTTTGGTTTTTATTGCCTCTATAATATCGAAAATACTGTCCGCTCTCTTGTCCAGCTTTATTCCACTGGCTATTGGAATATTTACGCCATGAGAATCACTGCCGGCTTGTATTGGCAAATTATGCTTTTGAGCGAAGGCGAAGGCTTTTTCATTGGAATTGTTAGCACGGCGTGCATCTAAGGCATTATACACTTCAAGCCCGTCCAGAAACTTAGGGTCAACAGGAAATTTATCGCCCCTATTCGCCCTGTCTCTATATGGGTGGGCTTGTGCGATGTACCCACCTGACTTGCGAATAAGGTTACTGTATTCCGGCAAAGACAACTTATCTAAGTGAATGTGCTCAAATAAAAAATTAAAATCAAGCCCATAAGTTAAAAAGTCAGCACCATCGACAGAAAACTCCCAACCGAAAAAGACATCTAACCCGCATCGGATTCCTTCCTTTTTTGCCGCCTCATAACCAGATGTAACATGTTTCATTTTTACTTTCCAGGGCAAAGGCAACCGCTTCCATAGACCATGAACAAAATGGTCTGTAATGATAATACCTGTATACCCTCTTTTTTTATAGGCGCGAACTTGTGCAGCCGCAGAATTTTGCCCACATCTACTTGATTCAGATGTATGCATATGGGTTTCATACCAATACTCCATAATTGATTCCATTCCTTTTGGCCTTTTTTCATGACTTTACGGCTCTTCAGATATATATTCGCTAGGTATATATTTCACAAGCGCATTATTTTTTTGAATTAATTGTGTTTCAATTGGCTCTGCATGCAATTTTACATCATATTTTTGCCGCCATATTTCAGTTTTTCTATAAAAATTTTCTCCGGCTTTTACAAACCGGTCATTCGCTTCAAAAACATGATACCTATAAGGGAGCTCTGTATCTGTACGTAAATCCCCATTAAGGTATTCATTTTCCTGCGAAAATAAAAACTGAAACGTGTAATTTGTATTGTTTTTAAATTGGTAATCCAAGTAGTTGTAAAAGAACGTAGGGCCACTTCCGGAAGGAATTACGCCTGCTTCATCCGGGAAAGGGTCAAAACTGTGCTGGTGGCATTCTACAACCGTAAGTGGGCTATGTAAGCAAATCCAGTTAATTAAAATGGGGAGCTTACATAATCCACCGCCAATTTTTACCGAAACTTTCCCATTAGATAGCGTATTGGCTTCAAGATAGCCCTTTCTTTTTGTGGCGCATCCTATTAAATAGCACAAAGAAAATGTTTCTCCGGGGTGTATGATTATTCCGTTTAAGTTGTTAATAGCGATTTTTAAGTTTTGGACTTTATTTTTCTGCAAAATTGGGTCTCCCAATCTAATTGACACAAGCCGGTGCTTATATACCCTATATTTCAAAGGGCCGGCCGATATTGTCTTGGCAAATTTCTGGTTGCCAAACCACCATTTCATGCGCCGTATAAAACGTCTTAATTTAACAACAATAAAATAAAAAACCGGATTGATACTTGAGATGGGCCGTCGCATCCAACTTCGCTCCTTGGCAAAAAAATCGCTTTAAACGTAGCTTATACTACCTTTGAAGCGATGTCAAGACGGCGAAACCGTTCCTAGGGTGTGTCGACAATAATGGGTTTTATGAATTTTTGAAATAATTTTTTGATAATCTAGGAAGCAAAATTCGCCGCTTGCTGTATGCTGTAGGTAAGCAGGAATTTTGTTGACAACGAGTATCAGAAAATTAGTCAAAAAGGCACGAAACAGCTTATTGTCGACACACCCTAGGACAACAGCATTTACTTTACAAATAGAGAAGCAGTGGTAACATATCCTTGGTGATGGATCACATCAACTTGGCATCGTTGGTCTTCTATTACTCCGAAATACATGTTGAATAACTCGTTGGGGTTGTGTTGTCAAGGACTGTTTTTTGACATCGTAATTTGGCAATCAAAATTTTTATTGAAATTATAGGCCTTATTATGATATACTATGCTAGGTAGATTGTGTTCAAATATAATGTGTTCAGCCAATGAAAGGCACTGCATAGCTATATTTATAGCTATTTACACACTTACCGATTGAATGGATTGGAGATGTAGATTTCATGAGCAAACATTTGATTGAGATTATTGCTAAACTTGGATATACTGAATCTCCAGACTTGATATATAAAAGTCAAGATTATAGCTCGTTTAATTTGCCGATGCACACTCGCAAAGTGTTAAATGTGCTATCTCCCTTTGCGGTTTACTTGATAAAAAATGAACCCTTTGTTCTTTTTTTTGATGAGTCATTAAACCAAGATGAGCAGAAAGATATAAGCCAAAAAATATGGAATGCTCAAATTCCAGTAGCTATATTTTGTGGAGTTTCAGATATAAAAGTATTTAGTGGTTGTACGCTTGAACAAGAAACAAATATTCTTATTCAAGCAGAAAATATTTCATTTGATAGGGTTGACGAAAATTCTCCGTTCTCATTTTGGGAAATTACCGACTATGGTTTTTGGGAAAGATATTCGCAAAAGTTCAATGGCAAAAAACTTGATGAGGCACTGTTAGAAAACCTCGAGGACTTGACCGAAAAATTGAGAGATTGTTATAAAGTATCATTTGCAACTAAACTTGTTCTTCGTCTTATCTTTACTCGTTACTTGATAGACCGTGGTGTTGATCTAGACTACCCTGGATTTTCTTCGGATGTTGCAACTTCACGTTCAGCATTACTATCAATCTTAAATGACAGGGCTGACTTATATAAATTATTTGCACACTTGAAAGATAGATTCAATGGTAACCTTTTTGAACCAGATAATGAGGATTCTAGTTGTTTGACTGAAATTGTACTTAGTGAAATAAAAGATTTCTTGTCTGGAGAAATTTCCACACGCTCTGGGCAACTTTCTCTTTTTGCACTATATGATTTCAACATAATTCCTGTGGAGTTAATAAGCAATATTTACGAAATCCTTCTCGGAAAAGAATCGAGAAAAAAAGATAATGCGTTCTATACCCCAAAATATTTAGTAGACTATATTCTAAACATGACTGTAGATAAGCATATTAAGAATAATGAAACTTGCAAAATTCTTGACCCATCGTGTGGTTCGGGGGTATTTTTGGTAGATAGCTATCGCCGTATGATTGAATCTAAATTAGACAGCGAATTATACATTGAAGATGATGATTTTTTATGTGACACACTAAAAAATAATATTTTTGGCATTGACCTTAATCCTAGTGCCGTTGATGTAGCTATATTCTCACTATATTTGGCTGTACTGGATTATAAGAATCCTAAAACGCTAAAGCAGTTTCGTTTGCCTAATTTAAGAGGAAGCAATTTATTAGTATGTGATTTCTTTGATGAGGATAATCTAAAAGAATTGCAAACTGTACCCTTTGATTTCATACTTGGGAATCCTCCATGGGGAAATAAAGACGGCAAACATATGATTTATTGTCGTACACATGGATATAAGCAGTACATGCAAAATAATGACACTTGTCGTGCTTTTATTTTGCGCTCAAGAGATTTTTGTGTTGCTAACAAAAAGGTAGAGTGTTGTTTTGTACTACATTCTAAAATGCTATATATGCAAAAACAACCGTCAAAAAATTTTCGTGAGTTTTTGTTGACAAAAACAAAAATCACACGTTTAATTGAGCTATCTTCTGTAAGGGAGCTTGTATTCAAGAATGCTGTTGCACCAGCAGTGGTGCTTTCTTACAGATTTTCTGAAGAAAATACCGAACACAATCGTTTTGAACATATTTCTATGAAAAAAAATGAATTTTTTCGCTTGTTCAACATTGTTGTTGTAGAGAAAACTGATATTAAGAGTGTTCAGCAAAAGTTGCTTTTAGATAATGATTGGGCGTGGAAGACTCTTGTTTATGGTTTGACTGGTGATATTGATGTTATAATGACATTGAAGTCAAAGTATCAAACTTTGAAAGAGAATATTGATTTGCGTCCAGATGTTATAGATGGTAGAGGTGTGGAGTATAATGATGGCTCTAAAAGTTCTATGATGTCTGCACATCATCTTTTAGGGAGACCACTACTCAGAACAAAGGGTGCAATACGTCATTTTGTGTTAAACGAAAATTTTGAATACTTTACTAAAGATAAAGTGCACAGAATTTCGGATGAACGCTTATTTGCTGGTCCTAATTGTCTTGTTAGGCAGGGGCTTGATATGTCAGATTTTACAATGGAAGCTGTATATTCTGAAACAGATTTTGTGTTTCAAGCGGCTATTTATGCGATAAAAGGCTCACTAGAGCAAAAGGATTTTTTACTTAATACCGTTGGTCTGTTAAATTCAAAACTATACGCATACTTGAATTTAATGTTAGGGTCTTTTTTAGGAATAGAAAGAGAAAAACGCCAAACAGGGGAGGTATTATCTTTTCCATTTGTTTTTAACAAAAGTATTGCTACGCAAGTTGAGCAAATACAAGAAGCTATAAAACAAAATAATAATGGAGATTTTAATGCCACTACAGATTTTAGTAGTGATATTAGAATGCTTAATCAAACCATTCTTGAGGTGTTTGGATTATCTAATAATGTATTCATAGACTATGCTCTTCGCATACAAATACCACAGTTGACAGGAAAAAATGATAATGATGCTAGACGTAGAGCGACCGCACAGGATTACGAGATATATGGACGGTCTTTTTACGAGTATTTATCTGAAATATTTGAGAGTGTTGGAAAGTATGTGTTGGTAAAAGTCTACCCTAACATTATAAAACACTATTGTGCCATTGAAGTAATTGTATGCGATGAAAAGCCTAGTGAGTGGCTGACAGTAGTAAATACTAATGATGATAAGCTAAAAGAAATATTCGCAAATTTATCTGCACATAAGACAAACGAATTGTTTTATTCCTCTAAAGATGTATTACACTTTGACGAACAGTCGTTTTATATCATTAAATCAAACTACTACAAAAACTGGCACCCTGCTATAGCCAAACTAGATTTGATGGAAGCGACCGACCAAATCCTTTCCAGAAAGACGGGAGGGGAGCAGTAATGGGAGGCTTTAGAAACGAGGCAATAAATAGTGCATTTGATTGCGGTTTTATTAACCGCATCATTACCCATTTGACCAGCAGTGGCAAGCAGATGAAGTCAGACTGTATAAGTACGGATAATTTATTAAGAAACAACGAAGATGACATTACAAACAGACTAACTTCAGTATATCTGAATGCGAAATCGGACGATATTTTTCGTTATCTTCCCCAGTCCCCAGAACACTTTGATAGTAACACTGACCATTATATTGGGAGAACAGATATTCAAGTTATTTCCAGCAACCATTTTTTTCAAGATGCAAAAGCCTATCATATTATCGAATGTAAGCGAATTGATGGCACGCATAACCTTAACAATAAATATATAACAGAAGGTGTGGAGAGATTTTTTAGTCCCGCCCCAAAACCTAAATATTCCTCATATTATCGTCAAAACATTATGTTTGGCTATGTTGTTGAAAGCATATCTATCTCAGATAACGCAGAAAAAATTGACTGCCTTCAATGCACCTTATTAACTGGAGCAGTAGCTTCAAATTTTGTGTTGAAAAATAGTGATAATTCCGAGTACTATGATTATAAGTGCGATTACGTTTCTGATAGCATAGGAAAAATTGAATTGAGTCATCTGTTCTTTGATTTTTCTGATGCGATATGTAAGAACTAGATAACTCAAATGTTGACCTATTATCCGCTTTTGTCTAGTAACACCTCCACAAAAATCCTTTAGGATTTTTGTCAAGAGGAACTTTTTAAGACAGGAAAACCCCCTTGCGATAAGGCTTTTACTTGGCTTATTTCAAGGGGTTTTCGTCATTTACTATTCAAAGTTTCATTACGATGCGTCTGCTTTGATATGGGTTACAGTCTTAAAGCCATACTCTTTAATGGTATCTTCCGTGTTTTTTCTGTAATATTCGTTGAGTTCCATCGGGTTCATGTTCTTAGTCTTTTCATGGACAGCAAGGCGAATTTCATTGACTTCTTTTTCAAAATCGTTATTAACTTTCATCTTCAACCACCTCCATTGGGGTATAGATTTCAACTGGTCGATAGCCATACAAAGCATTAACATGAGCCGTTCCAATTTTCGTCTTTCTTTTTACTATATGCTGAAAATTCATGCTTATTATCATATCTAAATTATACACCGTAGCAAGGGAAATATGCAAGCCATCTGTTCTGTATTTTGACGGTATAATCTCATCTTTAACATAGCGGTCGGCAATCAATACCGCTTCATCTGTTGGCTCAAGAACAGGAATGTCATACTCCGCAATCAAGCCAAGCATTTTTTCTCTTTTTTCACCTTTTGTATTTGAAAGTTCGTCAACTACATAGCGAGAAGTGTAGGCTTCGTATTTACCATTTGCTATATCTTTGAACAAACGAACGGTGCTGTCATGCGCTATACCTCTGTCCTCGTCAAAATAATAGTTGAACATGGTTGTTTCAAGATATATTTTTTGTTTTTTCATTTGCGGTACTCCTTTCGGTGGAATTGGTATTGCAAAGTGCTACACGAACAAATGTTTATTATTAACAGCCTTAATCGATAATCAACTCTGTCCAATTCTCATATAAACCAGAGGTCAATTTATCAACGGCACGATATGCCGCCACATCTTGTAATCCACTCTCTCCGTGATTAGTCCACCATTTACGTTTTTGAAAAAGCACTTTATGGTTATCAAACAGATTGCATAGTTGCTGCATTGTCTGTGATACAAAAACATCTCCTGCGTTTTCATAAATATCTTCTCGCAAAGAAAGAAAAATCCCACAATCGCCGCCTGATTTTACTCTACCAAATGGCATGTCATTTTCTATCATCAAATATATATCGACAGTTTCCTGTCTTTTATATGCCGAATCAACAGATGGGAACTCTGCAATCGTACATAGGAAGTGAAAGCTATCGTTATCACGGTATTGTTGAACATTTTGATTGAGTAGCGCAAAACTTTCATTGTTCCAACGCAATCTCCCTAATTTAACTTTCTTTTTATCTGCGTATTGGAGAGTAGATACTTTGCATTTCTTTATGTCTGTGAATGCCGATAAAGGATGTACAATATCCAAAAGTTGCGAAAATATTTGATTGTCGAACAAGGTCAAGTCAACATATTTTTTTCCTATAATCAAATAATTATAATGAATCCGCTCTAACGACATATATATTTTACTCTCCCAATGCATTATATAAATTCATTACACCACCCACAAAAACAGAGTGACGTGCAAAACAAAATAACTCCATTAAATATTATACCATGCCCCACGTCAAATTTCCACACAAAAATTTCTGTTCTTTGGGTGAGGGGGGGGGCAGAGCCACCACATCACAAGCATATAGACCACCACCGCAGTAGTGTAGCCGATAGGCGTAACGGACGGATTAGCGATTATGATTTGCTCTGTTGATGTTTTTTTACCGCTCCATATCGTGCCGCCTTTCTTGCTGTGGCTGTTCCATTTATAATACAACCCCTTTGATTTCATCTTATCACCCTTGCGTAGGGTAGCAAGTTTTTGACTGTATTACAAGTCTGTCATATTTCATGAAACGACCCTGTATCAGCACGATGAGTATATTTTATAGGGAGACTATAAGGTTTACAGCAAAAAAGAAGCCGCAGGAACCCCCCCGTAGCTTCTTTGTAACCAACGCTATTTGTTTGCATCAAAATAATGGTATATTATGGGACAACAGGTCTAATGTTTACAACCGCTGTCTTATGGCAAAGACTATATTATACTAATCCCACTTTAAAACATGCTTGGCAGAGGGAAGCCCCGCGCCACTGCACGGGGCGTTTTAACCGACAGACAAGTATGATTTTAAATAAGGATTGGTATTATAGGCGGTCAGATTTAAAATGCTTTAAGGACGAGCCCAAACACGCGGCTTTAGGCGTGTTTGGGCGACAGACGAAAAGCAATTTTAAACTGACTAGCCATACATTAAATTTCGGGTGGCAAAAACTATGACAATCGGTATACCAAAAGCGCTTTTATATTACCAATACGGCGTCCTGTGGGAATCCTTTTTTACAAACCTGGGTTGCAATGTTGTTGTAAGCGATAATACAAACGAAGTTATTTTTCAAGATGGCGCAAAAGATTCTGTGAGTGAATGCTGCTTGCCTGCCAAATCTTACTTGGGGCATGTGCGCGCGTTGCACAACCGCTGCGACTATATTTTGTCTCCATATGCCATGAAAAAAAAGGGCAGAGATACAATTTGCACCCGCTTTTGGGGTATGGGTGATGTAATCCGGTACACATACCCAAGCACAAAACTTTTAGAATATGACATATCTGAAGACAGAGACAAAAGTTTTCGCTATATGGGAAAGCTTTTGGGTAAAAGTTCCGGCTCAATACGCCATGCGTACGAGTGCGCTGCCACAGCACAAAACCTTCATGATGAAACGCTGCGAGAAGCGCAAAACCGCCTGTTTTCGTCTAATGGGCTTAAAATCCTGCTTGCGGGCCGCCCTTACGTCATGCATGACCCATATATCATAGGCCCAATATTAAACACCTTGTCGGAATTAGGATGTGCCGTATTTTTTTCGGACAGGTTTGGCAAAGATATCTTGCGCCATTCTATGGATATATCACCCCGGCTTTATTGGACTGCCAGCCGGGAAGCTGTTGGTGCCATCGCTGCGCACAAGAAACAAATGGATGGGGTATTAATGCTGACCGTATTCCCCTGTGCCCCAGATGCATTGGCCTGCGAGATGACAGTTAGGGTCGTAAACGACATACCAATTGCCCTAATTTCGCTTGACGGCCTGCAGGCAGAAGCCGGACTACAGACCCGGATAGAAAGCTTTATTGATATTTTAAGCGAAAGGAAAGTTAGCAATGAAAGAAGAGCAACTGGTCATTTCATACCCCCGCATGGGCAATTATCATATTCTAATTGAAAAATTTTTGGGGATATTGTTCCCGCATGCATCCATTCTAACCCCACCGCCAATGACCGCAAAAACACTGGATATCGGCAGCCGCCATAGCCCGGAAAATGTATGCGCCCCTTTCAAGAACAACATCGGCAATTTTGTTGAAGTGTTGGACCAGGGTGCGAATGTAGTTGCACAAACAGGATTAGGCTGTATTTTTGGGTATTATGGGGAACTTCAGGAACGAATCCTCAAAGACCTAGGCTACACGTTCCACTTCCTTTGTTTTTCGCACGGGAAAGCTTCCATGGAAAAAGCATTTGATACGTACAAAAAAATTGGCGGCAAGCGTTCTTTCGGCACGCTTGTTCAAGCTGGCCTATCGCTGCTTACAGGCATGCTGGCAATGGATCGGTTCGAATATAAAATGCGAAAAAACATGGCTTTTGAAGCGCATCCTGGCGCCCATGAAGCATTGCACCGCAATTTCTTAGATGATTTGCGCGATGTCTCGCTGGCCAAAACACCTGCTTTTTGGGGACATTACCGCCGCAAGCTTGATAACATTGCTTTGCACAGGCCCGCCACCCGTTTGCGCATTGGCCTTGTGGGCGAATTATACACACTCATGGAACCATTCACCAATTTCAATTTAGAGCGAGAGTTGGCAGAAGCAGGCTGCTCTGTCAGCCGTAAAATGAATGCTTCACTTCTGGCATTTCCGCACAAAGCGAAGGCTATGCAGGCTGCGGAAGGCTATCTAAGCCGTATTCCGGGTGCCAATGGCGCCGATACCGTAGGACAAACCGTAACCTATGCCAAGCAAGGCTACGACGGCATTATTCATATGAAATCATTTGGCTGCACGCCCGAAATTAATGTCACGCCTGTGTTAAACCAAGTGAGCCGCGACCTAAGCATCCCTATACTGCACCTAAGCTTCGATACCCATACAGGCGAGGCCGGGCTGCAAACCAGGCTGGAAGCTTTCGTTGATATGCTGCAAATGCGTAAATCGGGAGGGGTGCTGTCATGCTGAAAGCAAGTTTGGGAATAGATATCGGCTCTATATCAACCAAGGGGGTGGTACGTGAAGCCGGAGGGCAAATATTGGCGCATGAGTATCTGTGGACGGAAGGGAACCCGGTTGATGCTGTCAAAAGACTGTTGTGTTCTTTACGGGCAAAGCTGCCCAATTCCGTAGAAATAGAAGGCATTGGCACAACCGGTTCTGCAAGAAAGCTGGTTGGCGCAATGTTAGGTGCCGACATAGTGAAAAACGAAATTACAGCCCATGCCGTTGGAACCTTATCCAAATTCCCGGATGTGCGGACAATTTTGGAAATTGGCGGGCAGGATTCTAAAATTATTTTAATTCGTGATGGAATCGTAGTTGATTACGCCATGAATACCCTGTGTGCAGCCGGAACAGGAGCATTTTTGGTTGCACAGTCTAAGCGGCTGGGCATTCCTATGGAAGATATGGGCAAAATGGCCCTGGACTCAAGGCGTCCTGTAAAAATTGCTGCGCGATGCGCCGTCTTTGCCGAATCGGACATGATTCATAAAGCCCAAACCGGACATAGCAAAGAAGATTTGGTAGCCGGTTTGTGTGTAGCTGTGGTTTCGAATTACATCAACAATGTTGGACACGGCAAAAAAATACTTTCGCCGGTTGTTTTTCAAGGCGGGGTGAGTAAAAATGCCGGAGTTGTACAAGCTTTTAGGAAAATCACAGGACTTGACATTTTAGTAGACAACGAATCGCACTTGGCAGGGGCTTTGGGCTGCGCAATTTTGGCTCACCAAACCGTCATTGCAAAAACATCCCAAAATGTTGAAAAAAGCGCCCGGCGGTTTTCTTTCGAGGTTGATAACATGAATTTCCGCACCGCGGGGCATGAATGCGACATATGCCCTAACCACTGCGAAATTATGCTGGCTTACTCGGACGATACCTTGCTTAATGCCTGGGGAAACCGTTGCCAGAAATGGGAGACAAAAACGCTGGTGAATTTATAAGAAGCTATACGCATGGGTTTGGAATGTTGGATTGCGTATAGCTTCTAACTATTTACGAGATAGTTTTTTGAGCCAGCTGTCCCATGTCTCTAAGTGTATATTTGGATTTGTCATGTTATGAAAATCATACCGTTTTCCGCTTTCTTCAAGATCATCTACGGTTCTGCCACCGATGATTACATAACGTACCGTAATATCTTTTTCCGGGTCAACATATAACTGGCCTTCTGGCCCAAGCAGGGAATTGTAAACACGCTTTCCATTTTCAACTTTTCTACGGATTTTATGCATCTCTTTGCAGAATGCCTGATAATTCCGGTGTATGTATCCGTTTTTATCGGACAGTTGTTTTTGCGCAATGTCAATTTTTGCAGAGAATGTATTATAACCGCTTCGATTCGCCATGAGTTGAAAGTCAGCTCCTTTTACCTCTATCAGCGTTACGCACATCCATGACCTGCCCGAAAAAAGCACAAAGTCAGCATTACCTGCATTGCCAATTGGAAATTCGGAAAAACATATATATTCATCCTCGTACTGTACATACTGCTCCGCAAAAATAGAGAGATCCGTTTTAAGCACTTTTAACAGTTCTTGTTCGGTTGCGTTTTTTTCAATCATACATAGCAGTTTGGACTTCGTTATCATCTTGTCTTCGATTACCAGCCTTCGTTTTTCTTTATGCGGGTCAGGCGGGTTGGGAAAGTGTCTAAACGGGTTTTGCTTATGAGCCAGCATCGAAATTTGCGGCATAAGCCGTGCATCTTTCTCTGTTTTTACAAAAAATTCTTTGGCATTAATTTCGTATTTTTTACAAAAATTCGCCCTGTCATAACGTATCCATTCCGTTTGGGTAGCTTGTGGAATAGTTACCCGCTGAAAAGACTCGTAACCGCTATCTTCGCGATGTTCGAATATTTCAATATTTTCAGGGATTAGCCCTTCAAAAAGCAAGGCTTCATATATGCTTTCGACACTGTTGGTAACAGAAGCAGACAAAATATATTCGCTTATATCTGTGAACACTGTGCATACATTCCCGGCGCTATTTACGCATACGCGTACTCTGCAAAAACGGTTAAATCTTTTATCCGAATTATTGTAAATAAAATCTGAGATTACCATATCGTATTCCTCCTGATATTATCACATACTATCTTGCCTAAATAGCCCCCACCTATTGCCAATGCTTTCGCAACAGTCATAAAGTTCTAATTTCGCCATGTTGAATTTTTCTGATATTTCAATTTCGGTATATCCGTCCAGTAGCATCGCAAGTATTTTTCTCTCGCTCGAATCAAGATAGGTCTGACGGAATATATCCATATATATTTTGTTATCTACAGCCAGCATTTCGTTTCTATAACGATGCAACAACAAGTCGTAGACTATTGGGCTTGTTGTATCATTTTTATGTACCGAAGCATCGAGCGGAAGATGATTATATTGGCAGTGTTCGACATAGTGTCTGTTTTGTTTGATTAACGCAGTTTTAATTTCTTTAAGTAAGTATTCCTTAAATGGCCCACACATTTGCGTATAATTACAAACTGCCTCCCAAAGTGCAGCATTTGCTATAGCATGGCGTTCATCAATAGGCGTTGTTTTCGCATAGTTAGATACCAACGTGCTGGTCAGCCACTTGTATGCGATAAAAATAGAAGTGCGATTTTCTAAAAATATTTCGCCGTCCAGTTGCTTTGCATTCATTGGTGGCACAATATGCCCTTTCCAATAGGCAGTCTCTTTTTCATAAAAGAATAAGAACGTTGCGGGCAGCGTGATTTCCCGGTGTTGTAACGTTAAAGCAATGTCGTATAATTTCACTTCACCGTCTTTAGGAAGCTTAAAGCCTTGCTCCGGGTTTTGCTCAACAACAATCGTATTTTCTTCAAAATCAAACCCAATTCTTATGTTACCGGATAGATTTTTACGCATTTGTACCCCAAAGCATAATACCCCGCTTTTTTTCATTGTTGCTGTTGGCCTTTGGCGATTATTGCTTGGTTCGTACCATTGAATTTTGCTGGTAGTAGGTTTTTTCATAGTTGAATACCTCCAAAAATAAATAATAAAAAACTGGTTATATTAAAATAAAATATTTTAAGAAAAGAGGTTTAGTTGATGAAGCTTACAACACTCAAAAAAAGGATATTCGCGTTATTTATCATATTTAGTTTGTTGCTTCCGTATGCCGTTTTTGCTATTCCGGTACCGGATAATACATTAGCACCTTCTGAATATAGCACAGAAGAACCCGAATACGACATATATAACAACGATGAACCACAAACAAACGAAGAAGACGAAGAAGAGCACCTAGAGTTCTTGGAACCCGCTCCACTCTTCAACCCAATAACTGTCTATAACTTTGACGAATTACAAGATGCGATAGCTTCTTCTGCAGTCACTGGAGAAGACACTATAGTGATTAACAACCATATTGACTTCACAGACACAATTTATTTAACAGGTATTGAAATAACTATCTTAGCCGAAGGCGATTGGGAGCTTAGAAATGCCAATGCCGGTGAATTTCCTGCTTTCGTATTGGGAAGCGGTGCCGTATTGAATTTAGGGTCGGAAGATTGGAGTGGCTCGCTTAACGGCCACCTTACCATAACCGGATTTAACCCAAACAATCAAAGGAGCCCTATAAATGTAGGCAGCGGGACTGTATTAAATTTGCATGACAATGTTCGTATTTATGGAAATACCGCAGCCCGTGGCGGCGGCGTGGCTGTTAATAGCGGCGGAACATTTAATATGTATGGCGGCATAATTGCGAATAATAATGTCGGTACCAGCGATGCGAACACCGGCGGCGGCGTTTTTGTAGACGGCGGAACATTTAATATGCAAAGCGGCACCATTGCAGATAATCATGCCGGTACCGGCGGCGGCGTGTACTCTACAGGCGATGCCACTTTTACCATGACAGGCGGCAGAATCGAAAATAACAATGCCAACGGGCATAAAACTTCCCACGAAACCACCAATGGTTACGGCGGCGGCGTGCTTGTTGGCGGCGGCATTTTTAATATGCACGGCGGCGTAATAGATTCTAACAGAACGACCCAAACCGGTCAAGGCGGCGGCGTGGCTGTTATTAACGAGGGCATATTCAATATGTCTGATAGTGCCGAAATTACTAATAATGAAGGACGCCGCATGCATGGCGCCCCAGCCGGAGGCAACGGCAGCGGCGTACGTGTAAGCAGCGGGGCAACATTTAATATGAGCGGCGACGCTCTAATCGCAGATAACCGGCACCGCGGCTCGCAGCCCAGCTGGGGGGCAGTATCTGTCGAAGGTACTTTTAATATGTATGATGGCACCATTACGCGCAACTTATCTGCGAATAACAACTCTAATGCTATACACTTTTCCGGCAGCGGCACCTTTAATATGTACGGCGGTGTTATTGAAAGCAACGGGAATGTTGATGACAATGGGAATCAACGTTCGGGAGCCAATGCGGTGCTAATCGGCGATAACAACACATTTAACATGTTTGATGGTTTAATTAGAGACCAAAACGGGCCTGCTATCCACTTAACCGGCACCATAGCCGGCAGCGGTGTAGCCAACCTATCCGGTGGCAGAATAACCGAAAATAGAGCGTCCGGCGTAAGCATGTCTTCTAATGCACGAGTGAATATATCCGGCACTGCCGAAATTTACAACAATACAAATGCAGGCGATGGCGGCGGCATACGTTTGACCGGTATCAATGGCGTTATAACCATGACCGGCGGTTCCATTGAGGGGAATACTGCCACAGGCCGTGGCGGCGGCGTATCTATAGCCGGCGAAAACACGACATTCGACATGTATGACGGTCGTATCGAAGACAATAGAGCACTGGGAACTTTTATGAGCACCCAAAGCCAAGGCGGCGGCGTTTTCATTGCCACGGCAGGTGCAACTTTTAATATGTTAGGCGATGCGCTTTTTCAACCAGCGCGTATCGACAACAACCATGTCGCTAATAACGGACGTGGCGGCGGCGTATTCGTAAACGCCGGAACCTTTAATATGCAGGGCGGAATCATACAGAACCATACAATCACCGGCAACTTGAGCCGAGGTGGTGGTGTCGCTGTAGAAAGCGCAGGCACTTTCTTGCTTGCCGAAGGGATAGACTCCCCCCATTATCTTGCTGAAATTAGGCACAATTCCGTTGGTGGTATTGGCGGCGGCGTGTTTATAGACAATGGCGGAACTATGCGTATGAATACCAGTGTTATCCGTAATAACTTTGCAGGACTAGACGGCGGCGGTATTGGCCTTGGAATCCCTTATGGTGACTATACAGATATCCTTGACCGGTTTAGCACTGTTCTTAGCAATATCACAGTCGCAGATATCGGTGGCGCAGGCGCGTCTATCCATCAAAATATAGCAGGGAATGGCACAAAAGTTAACAGGATTTTAGAAGCACACAACCCACAAGTGGCTCCAACAAGCGGCGAGGGCTTTGATAATAACGACATTCATTCATTCTTGCCAGTTTCTGGGATTGTTGAATTAAATGTGTTAAACCATAAATTAGCCAGCGATGAATTGGCAGGCGCAAGCAGTGAGATTGAAATAATTGAGGGCGAAGAAACTACGGTTTCGATATACCGCCATTTTGATGCTACTGAAAACATGCAGTTTAGGGAATGGATTTTTGCCGACGATTACGGAAATATTTTCACTCCCGATTATGTAAGTGCAGAAACTTTTGTTGCCGACAGAGGCTGGCATACAGAATTCACTATGCCCATGCACAATGTTACAGTTACTGCGGTCTGGGATTACTGGCTAACTTTTAGCAGCAACCCTGAGTATGCAGGCATAGTTACAGCTACAGTAAATGGCATGCCTGCAACAAGCGGTATGTGGGTAGCGGAAGGCAGTATAGTGGAAATTACAGGCCTTGCGGACGCCCTATGGTATATCGATAGCGTAGAATATAGTGGCAGCATATTTGAGATTTACGACTCCAGTATGCCAACAAGTGTTATAGGTACCGCCGAAATGACGGAAGTTTCCGATTTTGTTGTTCATTTTATAGAGGTGCCGTCCCCGGATGTTGAAATAACTATCGAGGTAGACGAGGATGGCCAAGTAACGATAACCACGCCAGATTGGGTGGATGATATTGACTATGCGCGGTACGCAGATGGTACCATAGTGGTGGTACTGCCGCCTGAAACTGACCATATAATCGTAATAATTCCGGAAGAACAAGGCTGGACTTATGAAATTACTGTGGATGGAAGCGGCAACTTTATAGTAACAATTAGTCCGCCTCCATTACCACCGGTCGATGCTGAAATCACTACCGATGAAGATGAAAATGTTATAGTTATCGTACCTCCCGGGATTGATTACGATAAAAACACCGATGAGGACGGCAACATTATCATCACTTTCCCACCAGGCCAAGATTTAGACGAAGATAATATCATTGTAAACCTGCCGCCGGAGTGGGACTTCCAAACCGATACGGATGGGGATGGCAATATTACCGTAACAATTACGCCACCACAACCGCCGCCGCCTCCTCCGCCGGGCGATATCGAAATTACTACCGACGAGGATGGAAATGTTGTAATTACCACACCTCCCGGGATTGATTACGATAAAAGCACCGATGAGGACGGCAACATTATCATCACTTTCCCACCAGGCCAAGATTTAGACGAAGATAATATCATTGTAAGCCTGCCGCCAGATTGGGAGTTTGAAATCAATACCGATGATGATGGAAATATCAACGTAACAATTACGCCACCACAACCGCCACCTCCGGGCGATGTCGAAATTACTACCGACGAGGATGGAAATGTTGTAATTACCACACCTCCCGGGATTGATTACGATAAAAGCACAGACGAGGACGGCAACATTATCATCTCTTTCCCACCAGGCCAAGATTTAGATGAAGATAATATCATTGTAAATTTGCCGCCAGATTGGGACTTCGATATCGATACAGATGATGATGGCAATATTACCGTCACCATCACGCCGCCACAGGATCAAGGAACAGGCGAACCAGAGCCGCCAACGGAAGAGCCAGAATCATCAACAGATGACGATAATGAGTCGTGGAACGCACTATCACAACCAATATCAAGACCCCAAACGCAACCACCAACTCAAACCGAAGCCCAAATAGAAGCGGCCAGTGGAGTACACCATGCATTCATAATTGGTTTTGAAGACCAAACGATACGGCCTAACGGAGAAGCCACAAGAGCACAACTTGCAACAATATTCTTCCGGCTTATGTCAGATTCAGACAGAACCCGATACTGGAGGCAAGACAATCCATTCCCGGATGTGCGGCTTGATGATTGGTTTAACAATGCCGTATCCACTACAGCCAACGCTGGTATATTCATGGGAATGCCCGATGGCACATTCCAGCCAAACCGCACAGTTACCAGGGCAGAGCTTACGGCTGCTATAATTAGGTTCACAAATTTAAGAGCAAACTATGCCGGAGAAAATAAGTTTAGCGATATAACCGGACATTGGGCTGCAGGCTATATAAATAACGCAGCCACAAGCTCGCTAGTCACCGGATACGAAGGCCCGGGAGGACGTTTTATGCCTGATAACGCAATAAGCCGAGCCGAAATTGCCGCTATTACAAACCGTGCGCTAAGGCGTTTGCCGGAAAGTGCTTACGATTTGCTGCCCGATATGCTTACTTGGCCGGATAACGCGAATCCTAGTGCATGGTATTATCTTTATATTCAGGAAGCGACCAATTCGCATTACTACGTTAGAAAAGCAGACGGCATTCATGAAACATGGGATCGGTTAATACCCCCGCGCAATTGGAAAATTCTTGAACGCCCTGATTCCAGGCCAGGGGATATTTTTGTGACAGAGTGATTTCTTAGAGCACAAAAAATAGGAGCTGTTCAATTTGAGCAGGCTCCTATTTTCTTGCAATTATTTGAAATATTTCCTCATTACGATTTTTTTACCCGCTTCTTCATGCAGTACAAAACCATGTTTTTTGTAAAATTCAATAGGCCCCATGTGGTCACTAAAAGTGTCTTTAAACTCCCGGTTAGGGTATGCTTCAATACAGTTAAAACCGTCTATGGCAGCATCGTTGCAAACTTGTTTCAGTAGTAGTGCCGAGATTCCGCTGCCGAGCTGGTCGGAAACGCTCCCCGAAAATTGAGTCGCTTTATTGACCTGCCGGTAATTCATCAAATTGTCCGTTTCCCGCAACTTGGAGCAATCCATCTATATAACCCACAGCTTGCTGTCTGTTCCCATCCGGGAGGCTTAATATCTTGCGCCACAGGATTTGCGCTTGTTCCACTTCATCATCAGGCAAATCAATATTGAGGCTACGCCCTTTGCTCTTGTCGCCCTTCACGTAAGCTAACGCTTCTGTCAAACCTTGCAATGTATTTTCATGTACCGTCATTACGTCAACTCCTTCTTGATTTCATTGATGATTTTCTTATACATGGCTTTCTCAGCATCTGTCAGGCTATCTTTTTCTCCTTTGCTGTAGCAGTTTACTAAAATCGTGGTCTCTTGTTGAATAAAATCTATGAGCAGGGTACGAACCCCACCGCTCTTACCTGTACCGGGTAAATTCCAACGCAACTTGATTAACCCACCTGTGCCAACGATTATATCACCCGCTCCGGGGTTGCGAAGGATATAGCTTTGGAGCAGACGCAAGGCTTCGTCATCTAAACCAAGTCTGCTCCATTCCCTGTCGAATGTGGGAGTTGAGATAAATTCACGTGCCATCGTTCACCAACTTTCATTGCTATGCTACGTGAAAAGCAGCAACGCGATCCAGGGTCTGGGGCTTTTGCCCCTGCGAGTTGAGCATGTGGAGTCCACCATGCACTGCTCGTGTGATGATTGCGTACTGAAGTGCAATGATACACTTTATGAAGAATAATTTATATGTCACTTTTTCCTAAATTGCAATTTTGGCAAAGTGTTTGTAAATTTTCTATTACGGTTTCCCCGCCTTTTGACCACGGCATAACATGGTCTATGTGTAAAATCGTTGATGGATCATTCGCTGGTGCATTTCCACAAACACAACATTTGAAATTATCACGTTGCATAACTTTGAACCTTAGTCTAAGATTAATCTCACGGTTTGTGTTGCGCCCTGCTTTTTGCTCCTTACGCATAATTTCAGGTGAGACAAATTCTGTATTGTTCGCCCATTCTACAAATCTGTTTAATGCACCACTCCAACCACCGAATATATTGAATCTATTTCTGGAGTATTTGCTTAATCCGTTTTTTAAATCGGTTGTAGTTGGCTGTCGCCCGAGCTCTGTCCATAATCTAAGTATTTCGCCTAAGAGCTCGTCTTCAGTTATTTTTTTATTGTTTTGATATTTAGTGAGTTCAATACCAATTAATGAAATGGCTTTATTCCACCCGATTTGCCTGCATATGACTGAATCATCAGCTATCGACGAGTCAATTGAATTTCGATACTCTTTGTAAAGTTTTTGCGTAATTTTGCCATGGTTTGCTTTTACAACACGCTTCATGTCATTGAGCAACTCATCATCCGTGCGGCTACGTTTTAATTTCTCTATTTTAAAATCCATGTTAGCCACCTTTAGATAATTTGACGGTAATCAAAAACCTTTGAAATTATCACAATTCCAAGGGCTAGTAATGGAGATAAGGGGATTCGAACCCCTGGCCTCTTGAATGCCATTCAAGCGCGCTGCCGAGGTGGTTGGAAACGCTCCCCCAAGAACTTACGCAAACCCTATTTTTGTCGCTTTTATTAAATCATATATTCTCGTTGCTGACAACTGTCAGTTTTTCATTTTCAAACTTTGTCATCAGATGAATGGCATTCTATCCACCGCATGACTGGCATTCCCGACAGGCGAATGAATGGCACCCTGCTTCCGAGTGAATGGCATTCTCGCAATTCCAAATCTAAAAATATTTAGTGCGTGGAAAGCCCTGTTACTCCATGCTTTTGTATCATTTCCTACATCATTCAGACTAATCCTTATTCATCATTTACAGCATACTCAATAATATCTTTAGAAGTGCAGTTAAAAATAAGATTCATAACCACTATGAAAAT
>Ga0131853_10001502_pt1 | contig 41688 bp, 42 predicted proteins | sample TergutLab28metaG_FD_92764 | JGI IMG/M metagenome (GOLD analysis project Ga0131853, IMG submission 92764) | Labiotermes labralis P1 segment gut microbial communities from Petit-Saut dam, French Guiana - Lab288 P1 (version 2) (version 2) | ecosystem: Host-associated > Arthropoda: Insects >...
GCTGCTTCACGAAACACGTACTTCGTTTCGTAATTTTTCAGCATGTAGTCCGTTGGAACGCGACTTGCTAATTCTTGCATGCGCGTATCCAGAAGTGGCGTTCGCGCTTCAATGGAATGGGCCGACGACATCTTATCTGCTTTTAATAAAATGTCGTGAGGCATCCATAAATGCATATCCAAATACTGCATCTTCGTTAAATCGTCTTTATCTTTAACCCGCTCGAAGAAAGGCGCGGTAATTTCTTTGAAATCTTTCCCCTTTTTATAGTCACCTACTAACACGTCACGGGCTTCTTGATCGCTGAAGATAAACGCCTGCCCAATGTAGTAATCTTCTAGATCCAGGCCGTTTTTAATATAAAAGTCACGGTTTTTCATCTTAGGGTCGTTAAAGGCACGTCGCCCCATCATCTTTCTAAAGAACTTTGGCAGCGTACGTCGGTATTTTTCACCGCTTTGGGTGACACCGTAAGAGGTATAGCCACCAAATAGCTCGTCGGCACCTTCACCCGATAAAACCACCGTCACGTGCTCACGGGCTAACTGAGATAGGAAATGCAAGGCAACCGCCGACAGATTCGCATGGGGCTCATCGGAATGATACTGCACCGTGTCGATGGAGCCAAAAAACTCATCTGGTGTAATCAGCTTCGTATGATTTTCAATCTCTAAAATATCACACAACTCTTTGGCATAAATGGACTCGTTAAACAGGTCGTCGTTACCTGTATCTCCGAAGCCGACCGAGAAGGTCTTCTTCGCCTCTGAGGTGGCTACCACGTAACTGGAATCGACCCCACCAGATAAAAAGGCGCCGACTTCTAGATCGCTCACTTGGTGAAGTGCCACGGATTCTTTCACGTATTCGTTGATTTCCTTTACGTACGCCTCGTAAGGCGCCCCTTCGCGCGCATATTCCACTTCGTAATAACGCTCTATGTCCATGACACCATCTTTGTACGTAAAGTAGTGACCTGGCTCTAACTTAAAGACCCCTTTAAAAAACGTCTCCGGTAATACCGAGTACTGGAACGTCAAATACGGCTTCAACGCCTCTTTATTTACTTCCTTCTTGAAATTCGGATGCTCTAAAAAAGCCTTAATCTCCGACGTGTACATAAATTTCTCACCGTCGTTCACGTAATAAAACGGCTTGATTCCAAAGTGGTCACGGGCACCAAAGAGTTCTTTTTTCACGTTATCCCAAATAACGAAGGCAAACATGCCTCGCAACTTGTGTACCACATCAGCTCCGTATTCTTCATAACCATGAAGAATGACCTCACTATCGGTTTCTGTTTTAAACGTATGTCCCGCTGCTTTTAGCTCTTCCCGTAACGCAACAAAATTATAAATTTCCCCGTTAAAGGTTAACACCAGATTCCCCTCTTCGTTAACAATGGGTTGACACCCTTTTTCAAGGTCAATGATGCTTAACCGCACAAACCCTAGCGCAACGTCTTCGTCCACGTAAGCCTCTTGTAAATCAGGCCCACGATGATAAATCCGCTCCATCATTTTGCCAACGGTGTCCTTTTTCGCCTGCAACGCAGTCGAATCAATAAAACCAGTAATTCCACACATAATGATTCACACCTTACTTACCACGTATTTTCTCTGTATTTCTTCCCATAATTCCAGTCCCTAACTTTTAACCATAACTTACGTTTCAACGACTTGTCTCCTGGGTAATCTAATACGCGGGTAAACTTGCCCTTAGCCTTAAGTTCCAACACTTTATCCACATAGGCTTGGTTGCTAATGTGTTTTTTAATGATGTTAACCGGCACAAACGACAGCACCATCTCGTCCTCGATGAAGTGGAAATCAGGACGCTTCCCATGGATCAAGTCGTCAACCAAATACTTCGCTAAATTATAACCACAAGCCGTCAAATAATAACTACTTCTTGCCTGACGTGGGTTGATTTCTAACGCGTAAAACTTCTTACGATGTGGATCGTATTTCAAGTCGATTTCAGCGATCCCCGTATACCCGATGTCGATCATAAATTGCCTTAACTCATCAATGATTTCCTCTGTGTTATTAAATTGATTGTACCCATTAACTAGCACCGTACAATTTCCAATTCCCGTCGGGGCATGTTCTTGAAGACCGATCTGAGCAAAGGTTTGAAGTCGTGGTCCACTACCGTCACTTGAACAATAAAACATCACATCAAACAAATGGCTGTCATCACCGTGAATGTATTCTTGAATAATGAGGGTCGCATCGTAGCCTGCATTCTCCACATCAGCAATGATTTTTTGAAGTTCTTCCAGTGTTTCTGGACGATACACTTTCGCTTGACCTGGGTACTCATGATCGTGCCATTTTACATTATCACTTGGCTTTACGATCAGTGGGAACTCTAACTTAGCTACCTCGTCTAAATCCAAAGGTTTCCCTTGTAGACAATGATAGTTATACGTCTTTGGAATATTTAGTTTGGAATCTGCATAAATACGATAGAAATTTTCTTTTAACAGGATGTTATCCAACAGCGACTTATCCACGTAGTTGAACAAAAACCACTCACTTAAAAAGTCAGCGTTCTCTACAATCATACGGACGTACATGTCATTGGTCCCTACTAAAATGGTCTTTTTGTCACCACGGCTCTTTCCAAAGGCAGCCAACTTGTTACGAAACACCTCGTAATCCCATAAATCTGGCTCAATGTCTACCTGACAAATGGTACTGTAGCTCGTAAAATTCATGGCTGTTTTACCAATGATGTTTACCGTCATGCCGTATTCCTCATGAAAGTTTCGCGCCATGTAATAGGCGTTAATATCCGTTCCAATTAATAACACATCAAATTCAGCCATCTAGTTCATCTCCTCTACATCTTCTATGTAAACACGTCTAATGTCTTTGTTCACTTGCGTCATCCCGACGTAAGGGGTCGTGTTCGTTAATTGTGCCACTTTCTTTAGTGACACCTCGTCCCCTAACACCGTTAGCAGATCGCCAACGTTGACGGATGCGTCTACTTCTACGGTAATCATGCACATATTCACAATTCCCACAATGGGAAACCGCCTTCCATTAAAGGCTACCTGAGAATGGCGAAGCCCTAAATGAAGGCCGTCTGCGTACCCAATCGGGCACACGGCGATGTAAGTGTCCTTTTCGGCTACAAACGTCCCTCCGTAGCCAACGGCCTCTCCTGCATACACCCGGTTGATTTCCATCACAGGCGTCTTCAAGGTAAACGCCGTTGCCACTTCTAGATCGTTGGAAGAATAAGTATCCGAAATATTTAATTTTTTCTTCCGGCGGTCGTCTCTCATCTTTCGCAAAAAGCCCTTTAACCCCACATAAGGCCTAAACGTCTGATTGATTCCGTACATAATAGCACCCATTCGTACACCCGTGGCAAATGCCAATTTCGCCCGTGTTTCAAGGGTAGCACTTCGACCTAAATGGACGATGGGTACCTGACTTAAATCCAGATTTTCCGTTAACTTCAAAAATGCGGCCACTTGCCGATCAAACAGTGGATCACACGCACCAGTGGTTGCAAAATGGGTGAAGATTCCCTCTAAGTAAAAGTCTTCTCGTTTCATTAGCTCTTGATACACAACTTCTAACTTACTTTGGTCATCGATTCCTAACCGGTTCAATCCCGTGTCTAATTTTAGATGAATTTTCAAGCGCCCGTCTTCTTCCCGAACGGGTCGCTCAGTCAATTTTTCAAAGTACTCGAAATTACTCACCGTGATCGTGAAATGATGTGCCAGACACACGTCGATTTCATCTATTAACACAGGCTCCATAATCAAAATGGAAACGCTCTGATCCATCTCTCGCACAGCATGTGCTTCTTCTAAAGAAGAAACCGCCAAATAGTTGATACCATTCTCAATCAACGTCGGTACAATCCCGAAACCATGCCCATAAGCATTGCCTTTGATCACACCGATGTAATAATCGTATTGGTCGTACTTTTTAAGTAGATTTGTGACATTGCTGGCCAGTGTATTCAAATTGATTTCTACCACGTTTTTATTATGCACAGCTGTCACCTCCAGGCAAATAATAGGATTATTATTACAAGCAAGAATTATACCATATTAGCTACAATTAGTACAAGTTTTGACAAGCTCTTATGCTTGGATCTCATTTAAAAATCTGCCATTGCTTAAGCAGTAGGCAGATTTTAAACGTTCATTTCGTTGCGGTGGTTAACTCACAAATAAAGAGATAATGAAGATGGTGATCATACAGGTAACCCCTTGAACAACCGTCATCGACGTCCAGTTTTTATAACCTTGTTCAGGCGTCATATCCGACAGGTTGCTGACCACCCAGAAGTAAGAATCATTGGCATGAGAGGCCATCATCGAACCGGCACCAATGGCCATAACAGTTAAGGCTGACATCATCGCTGAATCCATACCAAGGGTCGTCATAAGCGGTGCCATAATACCAGCGGTTGTAATCATGGCTACCGTCGATGAACCTTGTGCCGTTTTAATGATCGCTGACACTAAAAACGGGAAGAAGAGTCCTAGACCCGCCAGTACTTCAGAATGCTCGCTAATGAACGGGACCATGTCAGAAACGGCAATCACACGTCCTAACACACTTCCTGCTCCTGTAATGAACAAAATTGGTCCCAACGCTTTTAACGTATCGTTGGTTAACCCATTGAATTGATCCATCTTCTTTGAGACCATAAGTAACAAAATAGCAAAGAGTAAACCGACACCTAATGCGATCACCGGCGTTCCTAAGAAACGTAACACATCGCTAAACGTACCTGTCCAGCCTGACACGTTGGCAATGGTTCCTAGTGCCATACAAACGATCGGAACAAAGATCGGTGCCAACGACAGAAGCCCATTTGGAAGCCCACCTAGTTCTTTTACTAACTCATCGTACGTTTTTACGGTCTTGCTATGTACAAGTTCCATGTCCTCTTTGGACTGTGTCTTCTTCCCACAACGAACGGCCCACCAATAAGAGGCCAGAATACATGGAATGGATACAATCACAGAGATCACCATAACGAGTAACAATTGATCACCTAAATCTAACATCTCAGATGCCGCCAGGGGCCCTGGCGTTAAAGGAACAAGGACGTGTGATGTGTATAAACCAGCCCCTAATCCAACCGCCGTTGCTACCGCACTGGTCCCTGTCTTTTTCACAATGGAACGTCTCACCGGATTTAAAATAACAAAACCACTGTCACAAAAAACGGGAACCGAAACAATCCAACCCATGATGAGCATGGATAGCGCTGGATTTACCTTCCCTAACACTTTAACAACCATGTCTGCAATCTTAAATGCGCCACCGGTCACTTCTAAAATCGAACCAATCAGGGCACCAAAAATAATAACGATCCCAATCCCCGTGAAAATGGCCGAAAATCCTTCACCCATGATTCCTGCAATGCCCGTCACCGTATCTCCATATTCATCCACGCGATTAACGATCGGAATTCCTGCTAACAATCCTAAAACGATGGCCACACCCATGATCGCTAAAAACGGATGCACTTTCCACTTTGCAATAGCTAACACCATCACGACAATTGAAATAAAGAATACAAATATTAATGTTAAACCTGTCATAATACTTTCACTCCTTGTCTGTTCTACTTTCTACCCTAACTGGAAAAAACGTTTATTAATCTAAACACTTGCTCAGTCGTTGAGGCTACATGCTTCATGGCAGCCTCTATTTCCATGGCCTCTTCCAACGTCGTTGGGCCTTGTTGAATGGAGAAATAGGCAGCCATCCCCTCTTTATTGCACGTGGTCGCATCGTCACTAACACTTCCAGCTAAAGCAATGACCTTTTTCCCATGTTTCGCTGCAATCTTTGTGATGCCAATTGGTGCTTTCCCCATCGCTGTTTGATGATCTAGGCGACCTTCTCCCGTCACCACAACGTCTGCGTTTTTTACATGGTCTTCAAGATTTGTGGCCTGAATAATGATCTCAACGCCTGATTCAAGCGACCCATTGAGAAAGCCTAAGAAACCATAGCCTAAACCGCCAGCTGCTCCGGCACCTGGAACGTGAGCGATGTCTTTACCTAACTCTTTTTCAACCACGTGAGAAAAATGAACGAGCCCTTGATCTAATTGATCAACGATTTCTGGTGTGGCTCCTTTTTGTGGACCATAGATGTGAGCTGCTCCATTGGTACCATATAATGGATTATCAACGTCACAAGCAATCTTGAACGTACATTCTGAAAGTTCCTTCAAGATGCCATCCGTCTTAATTCGCACGATCTCGCTTAAGACACGACCACCTGCACCAACAAGTTCATCGGCTGCGTTGTAAAATTCAAACCCCAATGCTTGTAACATCCCAACACCAGCATCGTTCGTTGCACTACCACCAATTCCAACAATGAAATGACGGCACCCCTTTTTAATGGCTTCTTTTATGATTTCCCCTACACCGTAAGTCGTCGTATTCAATGGGTTTCTCAATCCCTCAGGAACCAAGGTTAATCCTGATGCTTGAGCCATTTCAATAATAGCAGTCTTGCTCTCACTCAAAATGCCATACGTTGCAAGAACAGGCTCACCTAGGGGACCGACCACCGTCAACGTTTCTCGCATCCCGTTCATTCCCTCTACTAAGGCATCGACGGTTCCCTCTCCACCATCTGCCACTGGAACAACCTTAACCGAAGCATCGGGATACACCGATAAAATTCCTTCCTTAACGCTCTGACCTGCTTGGTTTGAGCTTAAACTACCTTTAAATGAATCAATGGCTACAACGACATCCATTCTCAATCCCTCCTCGTTTTTAGATGGAAAACACTTCCAAATGTTCTGTTATTAGCAGTATACTACACTTCTTGTTTTAATTGATAGGTTACCAGAAACAATAAACAGCTCAAAAAATGGACCAAAAATTGTCTTCTATAACAAAATTTCTTGACTTTTGGTTCCATTCGCCCTAAAGTAAGAAATAAGTCACTCATAAAGGAGCCCTACATTGAAGATCTCTGCTTCCCTTGCACAAAAAATCGTCGAAAATTTAAAAATAACCTTGCACCACAAAGTTAACTTTATGGACATGGATGGTTTCATTATTGCCAGTTCTGATCAAAGCCGAATCAACACGTTCCATGAAGGAGCTGCCCTCGTTATTAAAACAAAAAAAGCATTATTTATTGACTTTGACGGGCAATACAAAGGAACAAAGAAAGGCATTAACATGCCCATTTATTTTGATTCTAATATGATCGGAGTCGTGGGGCTTACCGGAGGACGTGAAGTTGAAAAATACGCCCAAATCTTAAAAGCCATGACTGAAATTTTAGTAAAAGAAGCCTATTTAAGTGCGATTTCACTACAAAAAAGAGAAAAGCAACGACTGATCATTGAGTCATTGCTTCTTTACCCTACCAACCTTCTTGAAGAACATTTGTTTGAGCTTGACCTCCAGGCACCTTATCGTGTCATTGTTGGTAGTGGTAAAGCAATGGAAGAGCAGACAGGCGCTTTGCTTTTTTTACTAGAATCTTTCTTTCTTGGACAAGCAGATGTTTTTTTCACCATTAGCAGATCTTACATTATTCTACTCATCCCTGACCGAGCCCTTGAAGAGACACTAAAAAAACTTCAAGCAAAAGCTTTCTCTCGCCATCGACTAAAGTTAAACTTTGGTGTGGGATTAGTGGGTGTTGGTCAAAAAAACATTCGCCATTCCTTTGAAACAGCAAAGCGAGCGTTAAGCTTGCTACAACTAAAGAAACAATCTTCGTGCATTTCCTACTTTGAAAACTTAGATTTAGATATGCTCCTTTCTAATATCCCACAAGATGTCAGACAACTTTTTCTGACCAATGTGCTACGCAACCTTCCTAAAAAGGAGTGGCAGAGCATGCAGCACCTATTAACCACCTTTTCCAAACACAACGGTAGCATCAATAAATGTGCCGAGGAACTGTTTATTCATAAAAATACGGTTCAGTATAAACTCAATAAAATTAAAACACTAACCGGCTACGATCCAAGAAATTATCAAGATTTTGCCGTCTTATATTTCGCCTCCTCCTTATTAGACGTTGAATAGATGGCATGAATTCAACTTTTCCCTTAAATCAGAGGATGCAAACTTGCTTTTTTACCACCTTATATAGTACAATTAACCAGTTAATTAACTTGAGAATTTATAATCTATAAAGTTGATAAGAGGTTGATGCATATGTCTACAGAAGAGAAAAATTACAGTAAATATTTTAACAAGCCGAATTTAGAAGACGCTAAAAGTCGAAAGAGCGATCAGGTGAACATTGAATCGTTTGCTCCTGCTACAAGTATGTCAGACGTTGGTGCCAATAAACGTTACCACATTAAAACCTATGGTTGCCAAATGAACGAGCACGACAGTGAAGCCATCGCTGGCATTTTAGAGCAGCTCGGTTACACGTCTACGGAAGAGGAAAGGTCAGCTGACCTCATTATGTTAAATACGTGTGCCATTCGTGAGAACGCAGAAAATCGTGTCTTTGGAGAGCTGGGACGTTTAAAACATTTAAAGGTCGAAAACCCAGACCTGATTTTAGCAGTTTGTGGTTGCATGTCCCAAGAAGAAGCCGTGGTTGATAAAGTTTTGAAGAAATATCAACAAGTGGACTTGATCTTTGGTACCCACAACATTCACCGCCTACCTGAATACTTGCACGAAGCGTTAATCGCCAAAGAGCGTGTGGTTGAAGTGTGGTCAGGGGAAGGTGACATCGTTGAGAACATGCCCCGCGTCCGTGCCAATGCCGTCAAAGGTTGGGTTAACATCATGTACGGTTGCGATGAATTTTGTACGTATTGCATCGTCCCTTATACGAGAGGACGGGAACGTAGTCGCTTGCCAGAAGACGTGATCAGAGAAGTTAAAGAGCTGACGGAATCAGGTTACAAAGAAGTGACCCTACTTGGTCAAAACGTCAACGCCTATGGGAAGGATTTCAAAGATCAAAACTACACCTTTGGGACGTTGCTAGAAGAACTGAGCCAACTTGATATTGCCCGTATTCGCTTTACGACCTCTCATCCTCACGATTTTGATGAATTGATGGTGGCGACCTTAGCAAAGCGCGGCAATTTAATGGAATACGTCCATCTACCGGTTCAATCCGGGAACGATGAGATCCTAAAAAAGATGAACCGTCGCTACACAAGAGAAAGTTACTTGAAACTAGTTAACGACTTAAGAGCCGCCATTCCAGACGTGGCCATTACCACCGACATCATTGTCGGCTTTCCAGGTGAAACGGAAGAGCAGTTCCAAGACACCCTGTCTTTAGCAAAAGAAATCGGCTACGACGGTGCCTTTACCTTCATCTATTCGCCGCGTGAAGGAACGCCGGCTGCGAAAATGGAAGACAACGTGACCGATGCCGAGAAAAAAGACCGCCTGTACCGGTTGAATGACCTGATTAATGCCGACGCCCAAGCCGGGAACATGAGATTCCAAGGCGAGATCGTTGAAGTCTTAGTTGAAGGACCAAGTAAAAACGACGATGCCGTGTTATCCGGTTACACCCGCCATCAAAAGTTAGTTAACTTTCATGGCGATCCTTCATTGATTGGTGAGATTGTTAACGTTAAAATCACAGAAGCGAAGACGTGGCACCTGTTTGGTGAATTAGTAGAATAGACGAGCACCCTGGCGGGTGCTTTTCAGGTTTGACACTAAGCGCTCGTAAACTCACATAGTGTCTGTCTGCGTCAGTAAGACTTGGTAGCTATGCTAGTAGATAGTCTTAACAAGTACCTTTAGAGTGAAAGTACGACTAACGAGATTAAAACTTCGTTAGTCGTACTTTTTTATGTGAAAAACCTTGTTTTAGTGGCCTAAAACAAAATGATCGGCGTTTTCATAAAACTTTTTCCACGATTTAGCAGGTTTTTTTGTCACGTTTTGCGTATATAGAGGGTGAGGAGATTTTAGTTAAGTAATTTTATCCCATTTAACTCTCTGTGAAAGAGGTGAGGGATAAAGTTTATCCCTCTTCAGCTTATATAGGGGTCATGTAGGGATAAAGTTTATCCCTATGAGAAAGATTCACGCCGGATATAGGGATAAGCAACCCATAAAAGGAGGTCATCCCATGCATTACTTATATGACGGAAAAATCCAGTACCGTGCCAATCTACTTGAATTACTAAAATTAGAATTATCCACCTTGCCAAAAGGGCACTTAAAAATCAAGAAAGGAAAGTACTATTATCAGGTGGTCAACCGAAAAGAAAAAAGCATTACGAAAGATCAAGAGAAAATTTCCCAGTATTGCCGAAAGAGTCTAGTCATCTCCCTAATCAGCCACCTAGAAGAGCAACGTACACTTCCCGCTCATCTACATCAGAAGCTTTCCATTAAAGAGATCATTGCCGCTTTACCAGCTTCCTATCAAGGTTTTCCACTCCATTATTATTTCCACTCCCAGTATGAGGACTGGCTCCAGATGAAAAATCCCCCGACTAAATTCCACCCTGAAAACTTAAAATACCCCACATCTAAAAACTTTTCCGTCCGATCAAAGTCAGAGTCAATCATTGTTAACCACCTTAATCAGGAATGCATCCCCTTTCTATACGAATCTCCTTTCAAAGCAGAGGGCAAAAATATTTGTCCCGACTTCCTCCTCTTTTGTCCGTTTACAGGGGGACTGATTCCTTGGGAGCATTTTGGAGCCCTTCATAAGGCAGGTTACGAGCGATCAATGAGGGATAAAATCCTGCTTTTTGACAGCCTTAGATTTAAGCTTTTTGAAACGGTAATCTATACCTTTGAATCTGACATCGAAGACGCTGGGCGAATCAAAGAATTGATTGAAGACGTTGTGTTGAATCCACTCTTTTAACACAGAGGCATTTTAAATTTTACCCTGTTTGACCCCTTGTGAAAGAGATGAGGGGTAAATTTTATCCCGCTTAACTCTCTGTGAAAGAGGTGAGGGATAATTTTTATCCCGCTCCTGCCAATTTAGAGGTTATGTAGGGGTAATTTTTATCCCTATAGCAAAGATTCTTGTCGTATATAGGGTAAATAAACATCAAAAAACGCACCACCTGCTACAACAGGCGATGCGTTTTTAACTTTCTCATTCCTTAACCGTGGTTCGTCTCAATGACTCCGATTTTTCCATCGCGACGACGATATACCACACAAACGTGGTTAAGTTCCATGTCGAAGTAAACGAAGAAGTCGTGCCCTAACAGGTCAAGTTGCATAATGGCTTCTTCCACGTCCATCGGCTTCAAGAACACTTCTTTTGATTTAAATGGCGTTTCTGCCTGAGTATCGACACTTTCTAAATTGCTAAAGTACTCAGAAATTCCCTCACGCTCTTTAATTTTCTTATTCACTTTCGTCTTATGCTTACGAATTTGTCTTTCTAACTTATCAATCACAAGGTCAACCGCCGCATACAAATCCGCGTGCTCTTCTTCTGCACGTAAGATAAATTGTGGTCCTGGGATGGTAACCTCCACCTTCTGAATGGTGTCGTAAATCTTAATGTTTACACGGGCTTCTAAATCCTCACTTGTTGGCAAAAATTTCTCTAAAGACCCTACCTTTAACTCAATGTGCTGTCTAATTGCGTCTGTTATCGCAATGTTATTCGCTGCTCTAATGATAATTTTCATGCCAACCAACTCCTTAAGTTTATTATGGCTCTATTGTATCATTGTCACCCCGCTTTGTAAACACTTTCTTCAAAGAATTCTACCTGTAAATCCCGCTCCTCAACTTATCTGGAGCACCCCTACCAGGTTCGTCACAAGCTCATCTGGATTACCCCACTTCAAAATACAACGACACCTGTACAAAGCCGGATTGATTCTTCTCGTTCACCTCATTTTCACTGAAATACACACTAATTTCGTTGTAGACATCTGCCCGATCAAACACAAATTCCGGCTTTTTCTCGTAGTTAACTTTCGCCAGCTGACAAAAATAATTAAACTTATCCATGGCCATTAAAACGTCGTCGTAATACTTGTCAAAATAAACGCACTCCTCTGGTTGAACCACCACTAAGCGCACCCGTTTAAATGCACGTTCCATTTCTTACGCCTCCTTTTCTTCGTATAATCTTTCGTGGGATGACATCACGTTACTTTGCACCACCTTAAACAAAAAAGCCCGTAGTTTCTCGTCGTACTTTTCGCACATTGAAGCTCCAACGGCGCAAAGCGCATCGATGTTTTCAGCCGTTACCACGTCCATGTGTTTAGAGGCTTCGAACTCATCCAGGTCAGGCTCAATCCGCAAATAATTTCCTTCCAACTCCTTATGCTTGTATAACATCTGTAATTGATGATGGACCGTTTGCGACGAAGAGGAAGCATAAATTTCTAGGGCCGGACGAATCCAGTTAAGTCTCCCCCATCCCTTTGCCTTCTCGTAGGGGTATTTTTGATTAATGGACCCCGTCCCAAGAGAGAGGATCATGATCTCGTCCGGCTTTGGCTGGGAAGGAAATTTCGTCGCTTCCACGTAAGCACAGAGGGCCGGATTATTGGCAAACATGCCACCATCGATGAAAGCATCTGGCGTAGCATAACTAGGCGCGAAATAAGTAGGTGCCGCCGTGGTGGCACGTAAGACGTCTTTGACGGATTGGTCACCCTTAAAGCCTTTTGAAATTTCAACCCCACTCACAAACGTAGCAACGCCATTTTCAATGTTGTAAGTTGGAATTAAAGCAGGTCGTGTCAGCTGACTCATCTTAAGATTTCCCAAGTAATCCTGGAAGATGGTTTCTATTGGGGCGTGTTGATAGAGGGGATGAAAGAGACCGAGACGGTCCAAAAACCGAGTCGACAGGTTGCGCGTAAAAATATCCTTCCCGTGATGGCGGTACAACTCCAGCATGTCCTCGGCTTCGTAGATGGGACTCGGAGACAGGATTAATGCGGTTAAAATGCCTCCCGTTGATGTTCCTGCCACCAGATCAAAAAAGTCACTAATCTTTGCCTGTTTGTTGCGACTCATCTCTTTTAAGATTTCTTCCACGTGCATCAAAATTCTGGCCGGTATCACCCCTCTTATACCGCCGCCATCAATGGCTAGTACTCTAATTTTTGGTTTCATGACAAAGGCCTCCCATTACATTGCTATTTGAATATATGAAAGGGTTGGATCAATTAATACTCCATTTGCATGAAGAAGGTACATTATTTGGTTTACACCGGCAGGTGATCGGAGTATAATATTAGGAAACTTAAATCCCTAGGAGGTTTTTATTCATGAAAAAATTAACAGGTTCTATTGTTGCTCTCGTAACCCCTTTTAAGGAAGACTTCAGCGTTAACTATGACAAACTCGGTGAATTGATCGAATTTCACATCGAAAACGACACCGATGCCATTTTAGTGTTGGGTACAACCGGTGAATCACCAACGATTACGCCAGCCGAACAAAAAGAAATCGTTAAATACACCGTTGAAAAAGCGGCAGGGCGCATCCACATCATGGCTGGTAGCGGTGGCAACGACACAAAGAAAGCCGTTGAAACAAGTCTTGAATTCGAACGTTTAGGTGTGGATTCTCTACTCCTCATTACCCCTTATTACAACCGCACCAACGAGTCAGGCATGATCAAACACTTTGAGGCGGTTGCTGACGTAGTGAAAACACCGATTATTCTATATACGGTGCCAGGTCGCACCAATTGTAACATTTCTCCACAGGCAGTCGAGCATTTAGCAAAACATCCGAACATCGTTGGGATCAAAAACGCCACCGGCGATTTCTCTTATTCGGTGAAAATTAGCCGCTACCTCTCAGATGACTTTGTCATGTATAGCGGCAACGACGACACCATTCTTCCTCTTCTTGCGCTCGGTGCTATCGGGACGGTCAGTGTGTGGGCCAACTATCAACCAAAAGTCGTGCACGATCTAGTGACCGCCTATTTAGAAGGCAACCACGACAAAGCGCTACAAATACAACTGAAGGACTTAGATTTTGTAAATGCCTTATTCGTCGAAACGAGCCCAATTCCATTAAAATACGTCATGAACAAAACAGGATTTAACATCGGACCAGCCCGCCTACCTCTCGATGAACTAAGCGACGAGAACAAAAAATTGTTGGATCAGTTTATTAAGTAGCAACCTAATGACCGCTGTATCGTCAAAACCTCATTTTTCGCAAAATGACGATACAAAATAGGACATGAGATCCATTAATAAGCAAAAAAGGATCAATATGTCGACGATTTTGATCAAATAATAACCCTAATAAGAAGTTTTGACCTCATTAGGTTCAACATTGTATCGTCAAAACCCCATTTTTTGCAAAATGACGATACGAAGTAATAATTAAGAAGTAGAGGAAAGGCAATCGTATGCGGAACTTCACGAACACCGAGAGTGATTCGTTCCGAACTGCGTCTAAACTAGAACAAGCCAAACTAAAAGAAGAAGGAATTATACAATTATGAACGTACTAGTAGTTGGAAACGGGACCATGGGTACCTTGGTCTATCACAAGTTAATTGAACAAAACGACTCCGTCACCATTGCGCCGGATTTAAAGTTAGACGTCTGTGGTGACTTTGACGTAATCATCGACTTTTCCCATCCTGAAGGGCTGGATGCCATCGTTAAGTTTGCCCGCGAGGCCGATGTACCGGTTGTCATCGCAACGACCGGCTATAGCGAAGCGCAAGTGGATCAAATTAAGACGCTTGCCGGTGAGGTGCCGGTGCTTTATAGTGGAAATTACAGTTTAGGTATTATTCTCATGAACCGTCTGATCCGAGAGGCGGCTCGTGTTCTTGGGGCAGATTTTGACATTGAAATCATTGAAAAGCACCATCATCATAAGGTGGACGCACCGTCGGGGACCGCCAAGATGTTACTCGCTGCCGCCAACGAGAAGCTTGGTCACAATGTGATTTACGGTCGTGAAGGCTTCAGCAAGCGAAAGGTTAACGAGATTGCCGTTCACACAGTGCGTGGCGGATCCATTGTCGGTGAACACGAGGTGCTATTTGCTGGTGCTGATGAGGTGTTTTCCATGAAGCACGAAGCGTTATCAAAATCCATCTTCGTTAACGGTGCCATCAAAGGTGCCCTTTGGTTACAAGACATGCCAATCGGGTTGTACTCCATGGAAGATGTTTTGTTTGGTGAAGATAGCGAATAAGTAAAAGGTTTCGTTTATTTTTGGGAGGTTATGTGATGAAAAAATACAACGTATGTCTCGTAGGAGCCACTGGTTTGGTTGGCCAAACCTTTTTACAGGTGCTGGGTGAATTTGACTTTCCCATTGAAAATTTGAAGCTATTGGCTTCCAGTAGAAGTGCTGGTAAGGTGATTCCTTTTAAGGGGGAGGATTTAGTCGTCGAGGAGCTAGGTTTGGATTCCTTCGATGGTTACGACCTGGCCTTTTTTGGAGCAGGTGGTGCCATGTCAAAGAAGTACGGACCGGTCGCGCGGAACAAAGGCTTGATCGTCATCGACAATTCAAGTGCGTGGCGGGAAGACGGTGAGGTTGGGTTGGTCGTCCCGGAAGTAAATATTGAAGACGTTAAACTAAATCGATTGATTGCGAATCCGAATTGTTCCACCATTCAATCGGTGATCCCTCTCGCTGCTTTGATGAAGAAGTACACGTTGAAAAGTGTTAACTATACGACCTATCAAGCGGTAAGCGGAAGTGGTGCCCAGGGTCCTGCTGATTTAGAGCAAACCTTGGCTGGAGAGGCACCAGCGTTTTATCCCCATAACATTAGTCAGACCTGTATTCCGCACATTGACACGTTCACAGATAGCGGATATACGAAGGAAGAGATGAAGATGGCAAATGAAACGCGAAAAATTCTTCATTTACCTGACTTGCCGGTTTCTGCGACCTGCGTCCGCGTACCGATTGTAAATGCCCATGCGGTAAGTATGCGGGTGGAGTTGGAAGAAGCATTTGAGTTAGAAGACGTGGTGGAATTGTTAACCGCCCAAGAAGGTGTGGTGTTGGTCGACGATCCTAACAACAACCTCTACCCTACCGCAACGATGGCCAATGGCAACGATGCCGTTTACGTCGGTCGCATTCGTCGCGACCTGTCGGCACCGAATAGCCTGTTGTTGTATTGCGTGGCAGACAACATCCGTAAAGGGGCCGCTTCCAACGCGGTGCAGATTGCTTTGAAAATGGCAGCGCAAGATTTGATTTAAAGATTAAATACGTAGAAAAAGGCTACATCAAAAACGAGTGCATTGAAGCATTCATAGCGATATAGCCTCTTTTATTTGGGTTAGTTGAGACTTTTTTGACTCTGTGTATCGGGATTTCTTCGTTTTGAAAAAATCCTGATACATCATAGAGTAGTTTGAGTTAAAATGATCAGTAAAATGTCGATTTTAGGTGAAATACTGATCCTTTTGATGGAATTTAAGATGATTTACGACTATCCTGTATCAGGATTTCTTTATTTCAGCAAAATACCGATACAACGTGATGAAATGATGATCGTACACAAGCAAAAATGATCAGCAAATCGTCAATTATTACAAAATACTGATCTTTTAAGAAGTGAGAAGTTATTCTTGAGAGAAGGGTAGAAAAAATAAAAATCCGAAGCAATCGCCTCGGATTTTTATTTTTTCAGGTTCGCCACTGTATCGCTCATGCTTCGCGAAGTGCCTGTCCGCATCAGTAAGACTTAGCAACCTGTTGATAGTTAGTCTTACAAGTACCTTTAGGTGAAAGTGCGACTAACGAAATTAAAATTTCGAGTCGTACTTTTTACTTCGCAATTTCAACCACGCGGGTTTCGCGGATAACGGTTACTTTAATATTACCCGGGTAATTTAATTCAGATTCAATCTTCTTACGTACTTCACGAGCCAATTTATGCGTCTTGGCATCGTCGAGCTTGTTAGACAAGACGGCAATTCGGATTTCACGACCAGCCTGAATCGCATAGGCACGACCAACGCCATAAAACTCAGTTGCGATGGCTTCTAGCTTTTCAAGGCGTTTCATGTAATTTTCAAGCGACTCACTACGCGCTCCTGGTCGACCGGCCGATAAGGTATCAGCTGCCGCCACAATCACTGCAATCAAACTCTTAGCTTCTACGTCGCCGTGATGCGAGGCAATGGCATCAATCACCACTGGATCTTCTTTGTACTTGTTTCCTAATTGAACACCAATCTCAACGTGGGTTCCTTCGATTTCATGGTCAACGGCTTTTCCGATGTCATGAAGCAATCCAGCACGGCGTGCCAATCTTTCGTCTTCACCAACTTCAGCAGCCATCATTCCTGCTAAATAAGCCACTTCCATGGAATGCTGCAACGCATTTTGACCGTAACTGGTTCGGTAATGCATGCGACCTAAAATGCGAATTAAATCTTTGTGCATGCGACCGAGGCCTAATTCAAAGATGGCATTTTCTGCGGCTTCAATCATCTTATTATCGATGTCTTCTCTCACCTTATCCACCACTTCTTCAATCCGTGCTGGATGGATGCGACCATCGGTAATTAACGTTTCTAAGGTCAAACGAGCAATTTCACGTCTAACTGGGTCAAAGCACGAAAGAACGACCGCTTCTGGCGTGTCATCGACGATCACGTCAACACCGGTTAATGCCTCCAAAGAGCGAATGTTACGCCCTTCACGACCGATGATTCTTCCTTTCATTTCCTCTGCTGGTAAATTCACGACGCTGACACTGTAGTCGTTGGTTTGTTCACCTGCAAAACGTTCCATGGCACTCACTAGAATGCTTTTTGCTTTTTTGTTTGACTCTAGCTTTGCCCTTTCTTCCGCATCTTTAATCTGCTTGGAAATGTCTCGCTCTAGTTCTTTTTCTACCATCTCAAGAACGAGCGTTCGTGCTTCTTCACGGTCGAGCCTTGAGATTTTTAACAATTGTTCTTCTTGTTCTTTTCGGTATTCCTCCACTTTGCTTTCACGCTTTTGGATGGATGCTTCTTTGCTTTCAAGATCTTTCTCTTTTCGCTCCAAAGAATCCTCACGTTTTTCTAAATTCAAAACACGGCGATCAACGCTTTCTTCGCGGCTGACCATACGTTGTTCCAGACTATTTAAATCGCGCTTTTTCTCTGCAATTTCAGCATCTGCTTTTTCCCTCATCTTTTGAATTTCTTCTTTCGAATCTAAAAGCGCCTCTTTTTTATCAGTTTCAATTTGCTTTCTCGCTTCTTCAATCAATTCACTGGCTGAAAGTTTCGCCTGTATAAATTTTGTTTCCGAAGACTTTTTAAATACAAAGTATCCACCAATTAGAACTATAATTAATAGCAAAACGGAGATCAAAATGAATATCCAATCCATTATAAAACCTCCTAAGTATAAATAAAGCCGGAGGTGCATCAGGTAAAGATACACTCCGCCTTCTATTTTAAACCTTTTTTAAACCAGTGTCAAATTAAAATGTTCTACACTAATCGGACCGAATACCTAATTTTCGCTCCCGGATGGTTAAGTAATCGTCTAAGAAGATCCGACACATGGCAGCAACCGGTACTGCAATGAACATACCAACGATTCCCATCAAGTGACCACCAATAAAAATAGACGTCACAATAAGCAATGGATTTAGACCAAGAGCATCTCCGGTAATTTTTGGACCAATAAAATTTGCATCGATCTGCTGCAGCACAAGTAGACATCCCATTAAAATAAGGGCTTGCTGGGGTCCACCCGTAAACAACGTAACGACCACTGCCACTAAGGAAGCAAAGATCGAACCGAAAAATGGAATCATGTTACAAATCCCCAGCAACAGTCCAAGGGTTACCGCATACTCCACACGAAGGAGCGCCAACATAATGGTGGCAAGCGTCCCTAACACACAGGCATCCAAAAACTGAGCGGAAATAAACTTATAAAACACTTCATTGGACTTCCGAACGTAGGACTTTAAAAAATCCAATGCCTTTGGCCTAATAAACACCTTGGCAATGCGATCAGCTAATCCTAACACCATGTGACGATATAACAACAAATACAACGCCACAACCATCCCCATGGCGAAATGGAACACACCGGTTGTCATGGCAACAATGTTAGAGGCAATTGTTCCTAAAGCACCCGTCATGAAAGCAAGAACGCCATTATTAATTAACTCGGTCGGATCAAACTCCGACGGATCCTCCGGAATAGGAGGTAACAGATTATAAAGCCAATGCTCCTCTCCCATGCCTCGTACCCAATTCAACGTCTCTAAATAATAATTAGGCAAGCTTGCCGTTAAATCCACCAAGTTACGAGCAATGATCGGCATCACATAACTAGCAATGACGGTGACGATCAAAATCACAATCGCAAGCACCGTGACGACCGACAAAACATGTGCTTTCTTTCTAACGAACGTTGAACCACTTTTTTCAAATCTCTTTTCTAGCTTAATCACCGGGCGAGATAAAAAATAAGCGATAAATATCCCAATGATAAACGGCGTTAAAATCGACATAAAGCTAGCTAACACGCCTAAGAAGGCGCCTAAATTCGTGCTCAAGAACACAATGACAATCAAAATAAGGCCTTGCTTATATAGCGAAAATTCTTTCCATTTTTCTTGCATCATAATCAAGTCCTTTCTACTCAAACCCCAGTTGTCTCAATCTAGACGTAGTGGCTTCTATATTGCTCGCTCCACTTCGCAAAGAAGCTGTTACGAAAGCAATCGTATATCGATTTTTCAAATCGAACTCATTGCTTCCCTTTCTACTCAAACCCCAGCTATAACTAACCTCTACTTCAATCAAGAGGATAATACAATTCCTTCCTAAATCAGCCGCTCAAGCGGTGGCACAATTTGCTTCTTACGCGAAACCACCCCTGGCAAAAATGCACTGTGATTAACCAAGGTCACATCGAATGCTTTTTCTACTAAATCGGTGCGATCACCTAGGGCAATCACCTGAGAATTACTGTTCATGACATCGGTAATAACAAACATCAACAAATCGAGCGACTTCTCAGTAACGACCTTGTTCATCGACCCTTCAATTTCCGTGAAACGGGCCATGACACTGTCAATGTCAACGGTGTTAATTTGAGCGATCTCGGCTGTTAAACCACCTAGTGAGAAGGCTTTTGCGTCGATTTCTAACATCTGAGACACCGATAAATCCGATAAATCCGTCCCTGCCTTTAACATGTCAAGGCCATAAGCCTCTATATCAATCTTGGCCATTTCAGCTAATTTTAAACAAGCTTCCTTGTCAAAATCCGTGCAAGTCGGCGATTTAAATCCTAACGAATCACTTACAATGGCACTCGCCATTAATCCAGCGATCTCTGGTTTGATTTCGACCCCATTTTCTAGGTACATCTTATATAAAATCGTCGACGTACATCCCAGCGGTTCCACCCGGAAAAACAAGGCTTCGGCACTATTAAAACCATAAACGCGATGGTGGTCCACCACCATATAAGGGGTGGCTTTCTCAATCCCATCCACACTTTGAGCAAACTCGTTGTGGTCGACTAAAATCACCTGATCGTTTTCGTCAACTGAGGTTAACAGTTCTGGCGCCTCTACCTTAAAATAGTCTAAGGCAAACGCCGTCTCTTTGTTTAACTCACCTAGGCGGTAAGCCGTCGATGGATTTCCTAATGCGTTTTGCAAGTCAGCCATGACAAGGGCTGACATCACCGAGTCCGTGTCTGGGTTTTTATGTCCGAATACTTTCATCATCTAAATCAAATCCTTTTTCTTTAGGTTAAAAATCTCTAAAATTTCTGCACTGTAATTATTTGTATCCCCTTCGTAAACCACAAGTGGTGCCTCTAATCGTAGACCGCCGGCTTTACCACCAAGGGTACCTTCAATTAAAATACCGTTGCATTCCTTATCTAGCCTTGGATAAATAAACCGTAGCCGCTTTGGCTCGATTTTATACGCCCGCATGGTGTCCATGATTTCGACCAAACGATCCGGCCGATGAACCATCGCAAAACTTCCACCCTGTCTCAGAAGCCTTCCCGCTTCACAAGCGACGTCGTCTAACGTCAACAGCACTTCGTGCCGGGCAATGGTCAAAGCGTCGTTCGCGTTTAGGTTACTATCGGGGTCAACCTTAAAATAAGGCGGATTACACGTAATGACGTCGTACTTCTGTGACCCAAATAAGGCGTGAAGCTGTTTCACGTCGTTATGGTAGATGTTGATTTGCTTTTCTAAGCCATTCATGGCGACGCTTCGTCTGGCCTGAGAAACAGAATCTTCCTGAATTTCAACCCCATCGATAGTTGCTGCTGTCCTCAAACTTAACATCAACGGGACAGGTGCATTTCCTGTACATAAATCTAACATATTTTCTACCCCTTTTTTTATTGTAACAAAATGTGCCAACAATGTCGAATCCAAAGAAAAATTAAACCGACCAGGTTCTTGAATGATCTTCAACCCTTCGTAACCTAGGAGGTCATTAACAACTTCTCTTTCTTTAAGAAAATATCCTTCAAATCTCTGCGTCATCTGCGTCACTCAAAATCCTCTCACCCCAAGGGTACTGGTTCGACTAAAGCAACTAAAAGTTGCTAGTCCCACTGGCGCGTGTCTCATGCACGCTCCGGTTTTTCTCTCCTTGTTTCCTTGATCTTTTTTGCCTATTTCCTTAAAGTGTCCAAACATAGATCTACTACTTCGTCACCTTACTCGCCAACATCTCCCGTGCGTTGTTCAACGAAGCTTCCGTCACGGACTCGTCGCTCATCATCACAGCGATTTCATGTACCCGGTCTTCCCCTTCTAAATAATTGACCTGCGTGATGGTCCGACCGTCCTGATCCGACTTGCTCACGTGAAGATGGTGATGGGCATAACTCGCTACTTGTGGTAAATGGGTAATGCACAACACTTGCTTAAATTCAGAAACCTCTTGCATTTTGGCCCCAATACTAGTGGCCACTTGACCACTTACCCCCGTGTCGATTTCATCAAAAATAATGGTTTCGAGCAGCTGACCTCGATTTAGAATGGACTTTAACGCCAACATGATCCGAGATAACTCCCCACCAGAAGCGACCTTATTCAGCGGCTTCAAAGGCTCCCCTTTATTGGTGGATAACAAGAAATCAATCTCATATAACCCGTTGCTGGAATAGCTACCGTCCATGACATCGTCTGTGTTCATGCGGTCAAAGGTAATGTCAAAAGCCGCATTCGGTAATTTCAGATCATTTAACTCCTTGACCAACGCCGTTTTTACTTTATCTGCTACTTTTACACGAGCATCGTTTAACAACTCACCGGCATCAATTAACCGCGCGTGAGTCGCCTTTATATGAGCTACTAGCTCTTCAAGGTGCCCATCCACGTCTTCAAACTGCACCAGCTCCTGCTGAATTTCGTCCCGATAAACGATCAATTCCGTCACGTCCATCTTGTACTTACGTTCCAACCGTCGCAATTCACCAATTCTAATCTCAACCTCATCCAGCTCGGACGGGTCAAACATCAAGCCGTTGGCTTCCTTCGTTAAAGACGCTGCCAAATCTTCCAACGTATAATAAATGTCATCGATTTGGGCGCTGAGTCCCTCAAATTTCGGATTCAACTCTGACAAAGAAGTCGCTAAATCAAGAGCCGGATGCAAACATTCCATGGCCTGATCGTCCCCATTAATCGCCGCCAACAAGTCCGTAAACAAACCGTGCAACTTATCCCCATCGGCCATTAATTTCTGCTTTTCCTCCAGCTCTTCCAACTCACCAGCGACCAAATTAGCCGCCTCTAATTCCTCGCTCTCAGCCGTCAGTTGCGTCAGTCTAGAGGCCATGTCTTTCGCCTTTTTCTTAAAATCCTCATGGCAAGCCTTCGCTTCCTTATAACTCCCTAGCGCTTCTTGGTAGCCCTCCCGCAACAAACGTAATTTATCAGAAGTGACCAAGTTATCAATCAAACCGTAATACGCCTCCGGCTTAAATAAACGGAACGTATCGTGTTGAACGTGGATGTCAACCAAAAAACTCCCCAACTCTTTCAACTGGTTAACCGTTACTAACTCGCCGTTAATCCGGACTTGAGAACCCCCAGCCTTCCGAATGGTCCGCTTGATGACAATGCCGTCATTGACGTCGTAATCGATGTCATGAGATTCAAAAAAAGCCACCAGCTCAGAGGAGGACTTTGGGTTAAAAACCGCCTCAATGGTAGCCTTGTCTTCGTTGTGGCGGATCACATCGGCACTTGCGCGGTCACCTAAAAGAAGAGAAATCGAATCAATAATGATCGACTTCCCCGCACCTGTCTCTCCTGTTAATACCGTCATTTTTTCGCCAAAATCTAAAGATAGTTTCTCAATGATGGCCATGTTCTTAATGGTTAAATGCGATAGCAAAGAACTCACTCTCCTCCCGCTTAGCCCCTTAACGTTTTAAATCAAAAAATGATAACCTCTTCTTCCTGCGCACCCGTTGTGGTACCTTCGGATAAATCGTCTGATCAAAGGTGATGGCACGGGCGTTGTCACCAAAATAATTCACCTGCTCCAAGCCGTGCTTCTGAAAAATCACTTCGTAAGCTTCGCTTAAATTAAACGGGCGCTTATCTAGGTTATGGGCGTCACTTGCCACCACGTGAACCAAGTTCGCTTCAATTAACTGATGACTAAACTTTTCCACCCGTTTCCCAAAAAAACCAAGCACGCTGGAAGTGGTTAACTGAGCCAAAGCGCCTTTTTTTACTAGACTAAACAGCTTTTCTGGTGTGGCTAAAAATTCTGAATTCCGCTCCGGATGAGCAATGACTGGCTTAATTCCCATCACTTCCAGCTCATAAAACAACCGTTCCGTATAAGATGGAATCTGATTAGCTGGAAACTCAATCAACAGGTAACGAGAATTAGCCAAGGTTAACAACTTCCCAGCATGATAATCCTCTAACAACGCGTTATAAATACGAATTTCTTGCCCTGGAAGCAGCTCGAGGTTTAATCCATTCTCCCTAGCTAACCGCTGCAGGCGATCCGTTTGAATTAAAATATCTGCCTTTTCGTTAGCATAACGATGATCGTAATGGGGCGTCATTACCATCGTGTCGATGTTTCCTCGAATGGCTGCCTCAAGCAGTTGTAAACTCTCCTGATCGCACGTCGGTCCATCATCAATAGCAGGTAAAACGTGGGTGTGAAGGTCGATCATCTTTCTTTCAATCATTGATTTTCTCCATATCCATAATAACCAGAATGGGTCATCTCTTTCGAGTGGACACCGTTCAAAACCGTGCCGATCACTTTGACATTAGCTTGATCCAGTAATTCCTTTGCTTTAACTAATTCTTTTTTCTCAACTTTGTGACTTCGTAATACCAACAACGCTCCATCGCAACGATTCCCTAAAATTTGAGCATCGGTAACCGCCAGAACAGGGGGCGTATCAAACAAGATTAAATCAAATTGCTGAGATAGAGTTACAAGGAGTTCTTCCATCATTTGTGACCCTAATAATTCCGATGGATTAGGCGGAATCGCTCCTGCCGGTAGCACGTACAAATTACTAATCTTAGGAATCGGGATGATCGCCGATTCTAACGTCGCCCGCTTTGTAATTAAACTGGTTAAGCCAAACCGATTGCTGATTCGCATCATTTCATGAATGACTGGTTTTCGCAAGTCCGCATCTACTAACAGCACCTTTTGCCCTTGTTGCGCAAACGTCACCGCTAGATTAGCAATCGTGGTTGATTTCCCTTCCCCTGGTGTTGCTGACGTACAAGCAATGGTTTTAAACTCTGAATCAACCATAGAAAATTGGATGTTGGTACGCACCGTTCGATACTGCTCAGAAACTGGTGACCGATTATTAACGGCAACAACTAAACTTTGCTTTGTCGTCTGCGCCTCCTGCTTTTTCTTTCTGTTCTTTAACATCACTCATCCAACCTCCCTGCTAGATCATTTTTAATCTGAACGATTCTCATATCTTTTGCTGTAATCAGTTGAATCGTTCCTAAGACAGGTAAACCTATTAACGCTACAATCTCTTCTTCGGTTTTAACGGTTTTATCTAAAAAATCCAGCAAAAAGGCTAGAAAAATTCCCGACATCGCTCCTACCACCAAACCTAAAGCCACGTTCATAAGTATATTTGGACTAACGGGACTACTTGGGATATGAGCCGGTGCTAAAATACGAATATTATCAAAATTCACAAGATCAGGAATTTCCTGTGTAAGCACCGTCGCCGTCATATTGGCAATTTCATAAGCGACTATCGGATCTTCATGCCGAACCGTGACCACCATGACTTGTGAATTGGTGGCATTTCGTGAGTCTACCCGTCCAGCTAAACTACGTCCGGTTTCACCTTCCAGGCTTAACCTTTCAACCACTTGATCTAAAATAGCCGGGCTCCGAGCGATGTGATTAAAGGTATTGATCATTTGAATGTTGGCGTTGATCTCATTGTTACTAATGGCAACGTCCATGTCCGCCCGACTAACAACCAATTCCGTCGATGTTTGATAAATTGGTGTCACAAAAAACATCGTAAAAACACCGCTAATGCTGGCACTTACCATACCTAATACAACAATTAACAACAAACGCTTTTTTAAAATTTTAAATAACTCCTGTAAATCAATGGTCTCTTCCATGACTTAACCATCCTCTGTTGCTGTGAAATCAAAAGTTTGAAATCCTACTGTAAGATCATGTCGAACCCAAGGTTCGAGATCTTACTATTATACTCGAAACCGCTAAATTCCACAACCAAAAAAGCCTAGTTTTTAAGGAAGTATCTTTAGAAGATTCTATCCGAATCAAGATCAATTTCAGGTAAAAAATTAAAAAGCAGTACTTTTAAGCCTGCTTCACACTAAAGATCAAAAGCACCCACAAAATCGTAGAAAATAATATCCCATAGACAAGCCCTTTTGTAAAATAGGGGTAATGCTCCACTTTTTCCCTGGTGGAACGTTCTGTATTTGAAAGAAAAGCAGGCATGGTTAGCTCCATGCTGTACTCCTCGTCATTTCCCATTTTTTTCGATTTTCTTGCTCTTTTTCATCGACGATGCCCTTCATCCCTAACGCTCCCCTCTTTTTCAACCACGCATTTATCCTATTATCCGATCAACCTTTGATTTTTATACATGGAATGCTACTTGTTGTTAGTATACGACGACGACCAAACATAAATACGCAAAGAGGGATGAAAAACAAGAATATTATCTTCTTTAAACCTTCCTGCTAAAGCAACGTAGCATTCTAACATCCGACCCATCATGCTGCTCCTAATTATGTTATGTTATTAAAATCCTCTTCTGAAAGTTCAGCTATTTCCAAGGCCTCCATCAAAGACATTCCCTTATCTACTAATTTCTTTACCATGACAACAGCTTTTTCATTAGCACCTTCTTCAAGGCCTACTGCATGACCTGCTGCATGACCCTCTGCTTGAGCCCGTTCTCTAAAAATTCGTTCATTTGTCACCTGTCGCATCCGATCCCTTTCACGAGCGTCGTACTCAATTCTCATTCTTGGATCTTGACTCAACAACTCAAGGGCTTCTATTGCTTTAAAAATAGCTTCATCTTTATCTTTTAGCATCTCTAGCTCCTCCATTGATTCTGCCTTTATGAACTTTAACCAATTATACTTTGTGCTTCCATCTTCTTCAACTGGTAATTTTTTGTATTCAAGGGTGTGTATTTCTAAATCTTCGCTAAACATTTCTCCCGTCTTAATGTTAATCAACTTATAGACGTTGTGATAGTCTGATGATTCTGTTAATTCAAAACCTGTAATTAAAATGCTTGTCATTCTTTTCAGTTCGTCATAATCATCCCCACTAATCAGTTGATCGCCATACTTCTTCGATACATAGAATAACAAACGGCTTCTCATAGAAGGATCTTCGTCAACTTGTAATTCTACATGGATTGTATCTTTACATTTTGTATGAAGAAACAAATCCAATATTCCTCGTTTGTCATTTTCTTTTTCAATGGTTGTTTCAGGGTTGAGAATGGTGATTCCTTCTAGTTCTTCCTTTGGAATGCTTAACACAGATGTCAGAAGCCCAATAAGGATATCTGTGTTTTTCTCTGTACCAAACAATCTTTTAAAGATGAGATTGTTTCTCGGTTTTAAAAAAGTTGGTGATGTTTTTTGTGTCATGTTGTGTACCTCGTATTTCTTAGTAGTAGAGCCTCCCCTCAATCTCTCCATTACTATATACGCAAAACGTGACTAAAAACCCTGCTAAAATTCGAGAAATTTGTAATTTTACACAATTTTTACACACTTTATCTAATTTATTCTACAATTCGATTCTATACTAACACATATTCTGCTAAATTGGAAGAGGAAAGCAAAAAAGCCGACAAATCGCCGACTTCTACCTAATCCCTTCTAAATAAATCTCTTGTATACACTTTTTCTTCCACGTCTTCCAACGCTTCTTCCAAGCGGTTAGACACAATCACATCAGCGACTTGCTTAAACTCAGCTAAATCACAAATCACACGGGAATTAAAGAAATGCTCTTCCTTTAAACCTGGTTCGTAAACCACCACCTCAACGCCCTTGGCCTTAATCCGCTTCATGATCCCTTGAATGGCCGACGAACGGAAATTATCTGACCCTTCCTTCATGGTTAATCGGTAAATCCCCACCACCTTTGGATTTTTTGCTAAAATCATCTCTGCTACGTGATCCTTACGGGTCCGATTCGCATCTACAATGGCACCAATGATGTTATTCGGTACATCGGAGTAATTAGCTCGCAACTGCTTGGTGTCCTTCGGTAAGCAGTAACCACCGTAACCAAAGGACGGGTTGTTATAATGACTACCAATTCTCGGATCCAGTCCGACGCCTTCAATAATCTGCTTCGTATTCAAACCACGCACCTCAGCGTAGGTGTCTAATTCGTTGAAATAAGCCACACGCAAGGCTAAATACGTGTTAGAAAACAACTTGATCGCTTCCGCTTCCGTGGCATCGGTAAACAAAATTGGGATATCTTCTTTAATAGCACCTTCTGCCAATAAGTTAGCAAATACCTGAGCCCGCTCCGACTGCTCTCCAACCACAATACGGGAAGGATATAGGTTGTCGTAAAGAGCCTTCCCTTCACGTAAAAATTCCGGTGAGAAGATGATGTTACTCGTCTTAAACTGAACACTCATTTTTTCCGTAAACCCAACAGGGATGGTTGATTTAATCACTATAGTGGCATCAGGATTAATGACTGAAACATCTCCAATCACCGATTCAACGGATTTAGTGTTGAAATAATTCGCCTCTGGGTCGTAATCCGTTGGTGTGGCAATGATGATAAAATCTGCATCTTCATAAGCCACCTCTTTATCGGTGGTTGCCACTAAGTTTAGCTCTTTTGTTGCTAAATAATCTTCGATTTCTGGATCCACAATCGGTGATTTTTTGTTGTTGATTAGATCGACTTTTTCTTGGATGAGATCAAGTGCCACCACCTTGTTGCTTTGTGCCAACAGAATCGCGTTGGACAATCCGACATAGCCTGTTCCTACAACTGTAATTTTCATAATAAAAACTCCTAAGTATAATCTTTAATTAATCTGAAATATCGTAGTATTCTTTGTACCATTCTACAAATTTACCAAGTTCCGCTTCAATGGATGTTGTACTTGGCTTAAAGTCAAAGACATTCTTCGCGTCTTGATTTAACCCAAATTTTCAGGGTTCCTTTTCCAAGATTGTATTCTTCCGTTAAGCTTTTTTCTGTACGACCTTCTTCTAAATGTTTCCTTAAAATTTCTTCCTTTAATTCCGGCTCATATCTTGGCATGATAACACCTTCCTTGATTAGTTATATTATGGACTAACTATCCTTAGGTGTTACTGTTTATCTTAACGTAAAAATTGAAAAATAAAGGCACTAATGAAACCAGTAGCTGTAACAGATAACCACATAAATGACTCAATAAATTTCCCCAGAGCAGAGCCCTGAAAGTCCCCAGTGGGGACTTTCCCCCTTCGGGCGGGGTATTTAACCTAAACGGAACATAGTTCCGCAAAAACATTCCTGCGAGGCAAGCCTCGGGGAAATGCCCTACCTAGATTATAATCAAAAAATAGGTACCTCAAACCAATGCCATTAATTAATCGTCGTGATAATTCCCAAATAAGTATACTCACAAATGGAGCCACGTATTTAATAAAGTTCCAAAATTCTTTTTTAACTGTCATCGTCACTCTCTCCTAATTATTTAACTGAACTCTTTAGAATAGTGATTCAGTGGGTAATGCTCCTATCATTCAATTTTCCACGTGCATTTTTTAAAGCTTTTTATTCCTTATTATTAGTTACATTGCCATTGTAGTTTATTTCTTTAATTCCTCTTCCATATTCGTATGCCACTCTTGCTAATAGTGAATTTGTATCTATAGTTAAACCTCCAAACACTAATTCGTTCTGAATAATTGAAAGTTCAGTACATACTAACACAACACACTCAATCTCATTATCATTAATAAATGATTTAACGTTTGATCTAAACTTATCTAAATTAATTTCTTCTTTATTTTTTATACCCTAAATGAGTTAGGTTAGTTCTTTTTGGAAATATATCATAAGCAAGCATATTCGGTCAAATTGGAAAAAGGATGTGTTACGGGATTAATCTGAAATAGAGTGGTATTCTTTGTACCAGTCGACGAACTTACTAAATCCCGCTTCGATGGAAGTGCTAGGTTTGAAATCGAAGTCGTTCATTAAGTCAAAGACATCAGCGTAGGTTTGGTAGACATCACCTGGTTGCATAGGGAGGAATTCCTTTTTAAGTTCGGTTCTATCTACTAAGCTTAGACCTTATTCCTCCCAACATAGATAGCACATGCTTTTCTCTTAATATAACCAAGGTAGAGAAATAAATAGCTATACCAATGATAGCAGCAATTACTAGTTGAAGCCACTTAGATCCTACAAAATTTTCTATTATCAAAAGAGGTAGTACCATTAGAAAAGTTGCCACCAAAAACTGTACTAAAGACTTGCTCCAATAAGCAATTTTAATATCTGGACACTTTAGTTTTGCATAGATTGCTTTTACAATGAACAAAAATGTTTCAACAACAAGCCACGTTACAGTTGCACCTATAAAAGAAAAGTGTGGAATTAAAATAATGTTTAGAGAGAGGCTAATGACAACTGCCACACATTGAATCCTGAAGGATATTCTTTCTAACCCATTTGGAATCAATATTTGACTTGAAATCCAAGACCCTAACGTAATGATCAGGGACAAAGGTGCCATTATTTGCAAACCTAAACTTGCTTCAGCAAATTCGCTCCCTCCAAGAATATACATGGTTTGTTCGGCAAATAAGAATATTGCTACTGAAATCGGAATGCCAAGTAAATAGATGTAATTAATCGACTTTTGAACCAGTAGCTTGTATGATTCACGATCGTTTTTAGTTAAATATGCTGCCCTAGGTGAAATCACTGTAATCAATGCGGTGGTTAAGGCCAAGCCAACATTTAAGATGGTTCTAGATCGAACATAAAAGGCTAAATCTACCGAATCAATCATACCTAAGAATATTTGATCTATTTGAGTATACAAAGCAACAACGATAGAGATATAAAAGAAAACCTTCAATTGTTTCAAATAGTAAAAAGGCATTAGCTTTTCTGCCCTTTTGTTCACATACTTAAATGAATGCATGAAATTAATAATACTATTCGTAACAACCATCAGTATATTAATTATGGCAAGCCAAACATAGTCTTCCGGATTAGTTATTACAATGAATATAGCAAGGACACTGATAAATTTTACAGTAATGTTTCTAATTGCGATATATCCATATTCTTCAATTCCTTGATAAAACCAATCTATATTAAGAGCGTTGAAGACTAACATTATTGCCATAGCTAAATATAAAAATATATCATCATAGAAAGAAGGCACACTAAACACAACCACAATATAAATAGCTAATAGAATAAATGTTGATATGGATTGGATGAATACTAGATTCCAAAAAAGAGATGAAGTTTTTTCTCTATCATCTCTCACTTTAGCTATCTCTCTCACTGCAAATCTTGGAATACCAAAAGCGGCTACTAGCATAAACCAACTAATAATTGCTGTAGCATAGTTAACTCTTCCAATTCCAAAAGCTCCCAAAATCTCAGATAAGTATGGAGCAGTTACAAGGGGAAAAAGCATATTAGCAAAAGTTAAAAACAAGTTATACACGAAATTTTTCTTTATTGACTTTTGCTTCATAACTTTCACCTTTCAATTAGTCTTCAGGAGACTATACTTTCACCTAGATATTATGACTTTTAAAATAAGGAGCTAAATCGGATAAATCAAGTAAATTCCCTAACTTCTCTTGCCACTCCTCTGTGAAATAATGATTGTATCCACTTGCAGGAGTGAAAGTCATCTCACTTAGATAAATCTTCTCTCCTATTAAGTAGAGATCCACCCGAACAAAAGGCAAGTCTGCACCTAAAGTTTCAGAGATTTTGATCATTTCTGAATATTTTGATGGTAAGTTAATCTCATCCCCTCTTTCCTTTTCAGGAAATACAGGATTCCCTGATCTATCGTAATAAATTTTATACTCAGCACCTTTTCCATTAGTTCCACCACCAACTTCGAACCCAGCTGTTACTGCATTATCAAAGCTTTTGTTTAAAGCCTGGCAGATTTCCACTTTCCCACTAAACACAAAGAATTTATAGTCATTATCAATTTCAAGAAATGGCTCGATGATGATTTTGTTTAAACCTTTCGAATAATGCCTTTCTCCTGATATTAAGCCAAAATCTTTCTTCAAAAACTCATTCAACTTGTCTCTAAAGAACTCAACTTTAATTTTATCTTTATTCTTCACAATTAGATTATATCCTGCTGCATTCGATTTTTTAGCAACAAAAGATTGTGGTAGGTTATCAAATGGAATTTCTTCCACCATATCATAAGCACCAATCAATGGTGTCAATGTATGTTCCAATCCCACCTTCTCTACATGACTTCTAACACCGTACTTATCTGCTAATTTGCCAATGTATTCACTTTTTGGAAAGATGAAAAGCTTCAAATATTGGATTTTCTCGCTAAAGCTCTTTGGATTTTTTAAATTTGGAGAGTATCCAAAATAAATCTTATAATCCCTTCTAACTCTTAAAACTGGAAAATTTATTTTCAAAAAATCTTTAATTTTTTGTTTCATATAAGTCTCCTTGCGGTTTTTTGACTAGATCCTTTGCACAATATAACTCAAAAATAAATAGATATAAACTTCAAACTGTTTTTTAAAGGACGCATCTGGAAAAGGAGCTTTAACTAGAAGCCTTTTTTGTAATAGTGGAATGGGAAGTTGCGAAAATTTCTTTAATGAGATGTTTAAAAGAATCCGATTAAACTGCTCTATCCGAAAAATCTTATTTTCTTCATTCTCCATCTTTAATTTTTGGATCAAATCTGTCAACTTCTCAATCCATTTATAACTGATCTCTGTTGAGGCAAGAAGTCTCTTTAAATTATCGCTATAAAAAATGTTAAATATCTCCATCTCTTCTTCAGTCCAAAGCCATAATAAGCCAGTAGATCTCGATGAATATTGTTAATGACTTCCTTTTTTCACTTTTTGATTAGATGAAGTTTTTGTATCCTACAGAGCCCCATCTTAAACTATAATTTTTTTAAGAATGAAGCTTGGAAGAAAACACTTAATAAGGTTTCGGACAATAGAGATTCTTGGAATTTTTTTATATTTAAAAGCATTTATACAAATCTTCAACGCCTTATATCTTCTTCTCTCTAAAACATAAGGGTTTACGAGAGCATAAAATCTAAATACCGAATAAGCTTCTTTTGAAATATCATCTCTTATAGAACTAAGCCAATTAGCAGAAATTTCGCTATTATGGGAAGATGTTATTTTCGAGGCATCAACATCTTGATTATAAATCGTCAATGGCTCTGGTAAATGGTAGAAAACTGCTCCCTTATCCCTAAGGCGTTTTACAAAATCCCAGTCCTGATGCTTTCTTAGTTTGGAGTTAAATAAAACTTTTTTTCCTAGTTGAGCAGGAAAGAAGTAGGAACTAGTTTGAACCACATTCAAATCTTGTAATATATAGTTCATAATATTTGTTTCTTTTTTAAAGATTTTATTTATGAAATGGGAATCTTTTCCGTCTTTTCTGATATAGACATCATTAAATATCAAAAAATCATCTTCATGAATACTTTGAGCGAGCTCGATCTGCTTTTCAATTTTTTTTGGTATCCACTCATCATCAGAATCTAATAAAGCTATATATTTTCCGGACGCCATATTAATACCAGTATTTCTAGGTTTTGTTCCTTTTGAGTTTTCATCTAAAACATGAATTTTTATTCGATCGTCAATTAATTCTTTTACTAAGGCTACCGTATTATCGGTCGAAGCATCATCTACAATTATTATTTCTAAATTGGTATAAGTTTGCTGGATAACACTATTAATAGTATCAATAACTTCCTTTTCTCTATTAAAAGTAGGTATTACCACACTGACTAAAGATGATCCCATTATACAATCTCCTTTCAGCTATTTCTAATATGAATGTCTTCATATATGCTCATTAACCTTTTACTATTTATTTCTTCGTTATGCGTTTGTAATGCACGCTTTCTTCCATTTTTTGAAATCCTGAGAGCCTCTGCATCGTTTGAGAACAAAAGAGTAACAAAATGTGCAATCATATATTCGGATTCAAATTGATATAAATACCCCTCTTCTTTATGCGCCAGCAAATCTGGGACTCCGCCAACAAAAGAGGCGATAGAAGGTACTCCTAGTATCATTGCCTCTCCTAATGAATTAGGACTGTTTTCTAGTGCTGAAGGACAAATGAAAACATGACTTTTCAAATATCTTTCACACATCGCATGTTCATCAAGTGGACCTGTAAAGATGATATGATCTTGCAGTTTGAGTTTCTTGATTTTATTGTTTATAAACTTCGCATAATAAGTGAAGAGAAATTTATCTTTAATCGTCTTTTTTGTGAAAATATCCTTTCCCGATACATATATTTTTGTATTCGGAAAGCTTTTTAATATAGTGGGCATTGCGTCAATGACTTTATGAATTCCTTTTAAAGAATACTGTCCTTGGCTCAAAAAAATTGAATTGCGCTCTATATTGGCAATATCCCATTGTTTAGTGTAGAAAATTTCTCTTAAAGTCTCATTGCAATTGAAGTAATTAATTCTCGGATTGATTTGAACTGTACACGCTCTATCCCATTCCGTTCTTCCAATTGCATAATCAACTTTTCGTAAAGCTTTTATTTCAGACACCCCTCGTTTCTTATATAACTTTCGTAATCCTCTTATATTATCTCGCAAAATTAGATTTCTTAATGTAATACCATAGATTGCATTAAAAGGCAAATCCGCTGCAAGATGCCTGGTAATAACGGAAACTAATCCTTGAATTGAAACAACTATTTTCAAGTTTAACCTCTCACAAGCTTCAACACTTTTTATAGAGTGAGGGAGCTCAGTACCAAAAACATGTACTAAATCTGGTTTGATTTCTGAAAGAATATTCTCAATCGTAGGTGAATTTTTTGATGTATTATCCGTTTCTTTAAAAGGATAATAAGTGATCGTATCACCTTTCAATATAGTTATTCCTTTAATTCCCCTTCTAGGAAACAAGATCGAAAGTTGTACTGTACTTATTTGACTAATCCTTTTCGAGGCATTTACCAACCAACCACCGTAAGGTAAAGGAAGGTCTCCCAGTAGTAAGCTAGCTTCCGGTAAAGGTATATTCACTATCCATACGATTTTCATTTTCTCAACTCCAATTTGAATAATAAGCTAATCTATACAGTTAAACTTTCATTTTCTTCGTTTGAACCTTCTTTTAAATAGAAATAAAACGGTGTAACCATTGGAAAAAACCAAATGTTTTGAGAAAGAAAAGTTACAAAAATTATTATGGTCAGAATAAAGTTTGATTTTAATAAGAAAATTAGTCTGGAAGAAATTAGTAAAAGCAGTGGTAGTCCGTAGCGTATCGTTATTTGTCCTATTGAATCAAAAGGAACTCGATATATATTTCTAAAGTTATTATCAAAGCCTGCGTTCCCTAAACCAATAATACTATTGATGCCTGTTTGGATGGCGTGAATAAAAGGTTCGAAGCGTAAATTAAATCTGACACTACCAAAAAGATGATGATTAATTTGTTGGTTAATCTCACGTATAATAGCAGGAGCAAAGGGTATGGACGTAGCTAAAAGTATAAAAAGAATTTTTTTATCTTTCAGCATGAGGTTAAATAAAATAAATAATATGATAATATAGGCAGAAGTTGATTGTGTTGCCAATATTGCAACAAGATATATAGCAACTCTTCTATAATCGATTTTCGTAGCAATCTTTGTGTGACTATATAACCCCATGTTAAGTATGAATTGAAATGCTCCGGGTTCCCATGCTATTCCTGCATTTCTAGGAAGTATGCCATGTGTATAGTATTGCTCCAATAATACATTGAAAATGAAAGCCGTTCTAGTTCGTGTTAGCCCACCGTAAGAAATCAATGGTAGTTGATGTACGACGTTTGGAAAAAAAGTATAAGTAACAACTCCTATCAACGAAAAAAAAGCAAAAAAGAATATAATCTTGTCAAAAATCGATAATAGTTCTTTTAGTTTATATTTTTGACTTATAATAAAACCTAGTAAAAAGGTTGCAGGAAAGTAAATGCTTAATCCGTTGAGTTGACGAATGCTTGATACAACACCGAAGTCAATAACAAGATTTAGGATAAATACTAACATAAACATTATTAGAAAAAAATACTTAGTGACATTCGCCCTTTTAAAATATTTATAGTTTAAGAGTATGAGTGAAACAACAATAAGCACTCTAACAGATTGTGGGATTAGTGGAGAAAAACCAACTAAAATAAGAAGTAAAATCTCTAAAATTTTGATTTTGTGTAACATCTAGTCCACTTCCTATTTTCTTTGTACGTAACTAATCATTTTAATTATTTTATTTGATGAAGCTTTTGGATTTTTTTTCTGCAGTACAAAATTTTGTGCTTCCATTCCTGTTTTTAATTGATGAGGAAAGGGCATGTTTATGACTTCTACTATTTTTTCTTTTAATGCTCTTGCGCTGTCATCCTTAACATAATAAAAGTACTCATTGTATTCATCTGGTATTCCATCAAGCTTGTATGCTATAACGGGCTTACCGGTTAGAAGGTATTCCATATTCTTTGAAGGAAAAGAATATTTTGTATATTCTTCATTGTTTTGGCGAGGATTGACTAATATTGTTGCTTCTTGCTGTAATTTTACTGCTTCTTGATTTGTAACCTGCCCTAAGAATTTAATTCTAGAGTCTTTCGATGCTAGTTCTTTTATATAGTCTTCTGAATCTCCACGTCCACAAATCTTAAGTTCTATGTTTTCATCTTCTATTAGGGAAAAAGCATCAACTAAGTTAACAATACCAAACTTTTTATTTAGCGTTCCAGTATATAGAATTATTTTATTATTACAAGTCTTTGGCTCAGGTCTAGAAATTTCTGTAGAATTTACGATTCCTTCTATCACCGTGTATGGTCGATTACCTATTGATAAAGCATCCTTCATTGCCTCAGTTAATAATACGAAGGAATCAACATACTTATTAAGTTCTTCAAATTTTTTAATGTCAATACTCTTAAATAATTCATATATTTTTGACTTATTTTCGCTTAAGTTCATATATTGAGGGAGATCAGGTACTACAAGGCAAATATGTGCAGATGTTTTTTTTTTTGCTTGAAGAGCTGCTTCCATAAATGGCGTATGTGGTGAATAAACCATTATTACGTCGTAAGGTCCATCCTCCATAAAAACCTTAGTTGTTTTACGAATTAATTTAAATTTTCGGGAAATAGTTTTATAGCCCCATAAATTGTTAAAAGAAACATAGCGTATCGGCATCTTATACAACTCATCGTGCGTTACGGTTGGTTTATAATATAAAGTTTTATAGCCTTGTGGATATGCGCCAATGAATGGCGCCGATATAGAGGTTACATGAACATTTGGAATTTCCGAAAAACCTTGTAATAAATTCATTTGAAATTTATTTGCCGCATATTGAACAACGTCATTAGAATTATCTAAAATTTCTTTTTCAACCTTTGAAGTAAAATGTCCACCTAAAAAAAGTATATTCATTTCTATCTTCTCCAAACAGTTCGATTTACATAATCAGTATAACTCAAGATAATCCGCAATACCTTTTCAGAGACATTCGGCATTGAGTAGTCTGCTACGAATCTTAATATCCCCGTCTCTTGAGTCTCCAGGACTTCCAAAGCTTGCATGATTCTATCTTTCTTCAAACCTACCATCATGGCTGACGCTTCTTCCATGGCTTCTGGCCTTTCATGAGCTTGTCTAATATTCAGAGCTTTAAATCCTAAAATAGAACTTTCTTCACTAATGGTTCCACTGTCACTTAGGACAGCTTTTGCTTTTAATTGAAGTTTGTTATAATCATTAAACCCTAATGGCTTCAATGTCTGCACAAGCGGATTAAATTCAATCCCTTTTTCTTCAATCATATTTTTCGTTCTTGGATGTGTACTAACTATCACAGGCATTTGATACTTTTCAGCGACTGCATTTAAAGTTCCAACTAGATCCAAGAAGTTTTCTTCTGATGAGATGTTTTCTTCTCTGTGCGCTGAGACAACAAAATACTTTCCTGCTTCTAGTCCTACTCTTTCTAATACATCTGAGTTTTCAATGTCTGCTTTTCTAGAATTCAAAACTTCAAACATTGGGCTTCCTGTTTTAATGATTCGATCAGCAGGCAACCCTTCTCTTAGCAAGTACTCTCTTGCAATATCACTATAGGTTAAATTGATATCAGCAATATGATCAACAATCTTTCGATTGGTTTCCTCTGGAACTCGCTGATCAAAGCAGCGATTCCCCGCTTCCATATGGAAAATTGGGATTTTTCTTCTCTTTGCTGCAATGGCACATAAGCAACTATTTGTATCGCCTAACACTAGAAAAGCATCTGGTTTCACTTCTTCCAAAATCGGATCGATTTTAATTAAAATGTTCCCTACTGTTTCAATTGCTGTCCCTACTGCTGCATTTAAAAAGTAATCAGGCTTTTTCAGTTTGAAGTCCTCAAAAAACACTTCGTTCAACTCATAATCGTAATTTTGTCCTGTATGTACAAGGATGTGTTCCACTGCTGTTGATTTTTCTAATTTATTCAGAACTGCAGAAAGTCTAATGATTTCTGGTCTTGTTCCTACAACCGTCATGACTTTTAATTTCTTCATCCTTACACCTCTTCAAAATAAGTATCTGGTTGCTCTGGATCAAACACTTCGTTCACCCACATAATGGTTACCATATCTGTTGTCCCAAGGTTTTCAATGTTGTGCGTATATCCCGTTGGAATATCAACTACTTCAAATTTTTCATCACTCACAAAGTATTCAATGATCTCATCAGAGTTAATGTCTCTAAATCGTATCACACCAACACCTGCTACAACAAGGAATTTTTCATTTTTCGTATGATGCCAATGATTCCCTTTTGTAATCCCTGGCTTTGATACATTAACCGATACTTGCCCTCTATCAGGTGTTTTAATAAACTCTGTAAAAGAACCTCGATCATCTACATTCATTTTTAAATCGTAGCTAAACTGATCTGTTGGTAAGTAGCTAAGATATGTGCTATAGAGCTTTTTCGTAAAAGCATCACTCATATCCGGCACAGAACGTAGCTCACGACTTGTTTTGAATGACTCAATTAATTCTACTATCTTTCCTAAGGTAATTTCATGTACTGGATTTACTTCACAAAAATCATTGGTCCTGTTCTCTTTCCCATTGATCGCATTTATTAATTCATTTACAACATCATCAACATAAACTAAGTTCATTTCAACACTTGGGTCATTAACTGTGATTGGTAAATCATGAGCTGTGTTATGACAAAAAGTGGCAACGGCACTGTTATAATTAGGCTTGCACCATTTCCCAAAAACATTTGGGAAGCGATAAATTAGCACTTTAGTCCCAGTCTCTGATTCATAGTCCATCATCAGTTGCTCACCAGCTTTTTTACTTTCACCATAAGGATTATCTAAAGCTGCTTGGATCGAAGATGAAATCATAACTGGACATGTGTTTTTATGTTTTCTTAATGCGTCTAAGAGTATTGAGGTGAATCCAAAATTCCCTACCATAAAGTCTGATTGCTCTTTTGGACGATTGACACCTGCTAGGTGAAAGATAAACTCTGCCTCTTGACAGTATGTATCCAATAAAGAAGGGTCTGTGCTCATATCGTATTCTAAAATATCAGTATAGCCTCTATTCTTAAGTTCTGCTATTAAGTTTTTTCCAATAAACCCTTTTGCCCCAGTCACTAAAATCTTCATTTTCGGTTCCAACTTTCTACTTCGTCTCTCACAAAATCTAATTCCAATAATTTTTCTTTGATCTGTTCAACATTTAATCTTTCTGTATTATGAGAGTTATACTCATCTTGTGTTGAAAGTGTCACACTTCCTTCTTCGAAGTATTTATCATAGTTCAAGTCACGGTTATCTGCTGGCACTTGGTAAAAACCTGGGTGGCTTTTAGCCACTAAATGTTCTTCTTTTGTTAAAAGTGTTTCATATAACTTCTCACCGTGACGGGTACCGATGATCTTAATTTCGTTATCTGCGTTAAATAATTCAACTAAAGCTTGAGCTAAATCACGAACTGTTGAAGCTGGTGATTTTTGAACCATGATGTCCCCTGCTTGAGCATTGTTAAAGGCAAAGACAACGAGTTCAACTGCTTCTTCTAAACTCATTAAGAAACGTGTCATGTTTGGATCTGTGACTGTTAAGGGCTGACCTGATTTAATTTGGTCGATAAATAACGGAATAACTGAGCCACGTGAAGCCATAACGTTACCGTAACGTGTCGCACAGATTAATGTTTTTTCCGGGTTAACTGTTCTAGCTTTTGCAACGATGACTTTCTCCATCATCGCTTTAGAAATACCCATCGCATTAATTGGATAAGCAGCCTTATCTGTTGATAAGCAAATGACCTTCTCAACATTCGCTTCAATGGCTGCAGTTAAAACATTATCTGTACCAATAACATTTGTTTTTACAGCTTCCATTGGGAAGAATTCACATGATGGCACTTGCTTTAAAGCCGCAGCATGGAAGATATAGTCCACATCATGCATCGCACTTTTAATACTAGCTAAATCACGCACGTCACCGATGTAAAACTTAAGCTTGTCATTGTTATACAGCTTGCGCATATCATCTTGTTTTTTCTCATCCCTTGAAAAAATACGGATTTCTTTAATATCCGTATCTAAAAATCTTCTCATGACTGCATTTCCGAACGATCCAGTTCCACCAGTTATTAAAATTGTTTTCTCTTTAAACATTCCCAAACCATTCCTTTAACTTTCTTTAACTTTTCTGAATACACTATGCATAAGACCGAGCTTTTGGTATTTAAAAAGCTTTCTTATTATAAAATTGAGCTGATAGTTGAGACTCTCAATTAAATTCAGCTTTTCATGTTTCCTATATATATTCCACATCCAACCGATGGTTTTAAACTTGTTAGCACTTAGCGAGTCATCGAGTTTGCGATATTTCGCTAGGTTTTCGTTCAACCCTCTAGCGACCGTGCCTTTTTTGATAATACTCAACCAAAAGGCAAAGTCTTCATGTTTCAGTTTAGGCATTTCTAAATCTTTAATCACATGAGACTTAACCACAACGGTTAGACAACCAATGATATTTTGTTTAAGCAAGTCTTTATAGGAAACTTCTGTTGGAACGCCTACTGCTTTATTTAGTGGTTTTCCTTCTGGGTCGACGATTTCATAAGCTGTATAGGTAAAGTGGTATTTATTATCTTTCATAAATTTAATTTGTTTTGTAAGTTTATTAGCGTCCCACATGTCGTCAGAGTCTAAAAACGCAATGTATTCACCTGTTGCTTTTTTCATACCGACGTTTCGCGCATTGGCTACACCGGCATTTTTATCAAGCTTAATGTACTTAATCCTTGCATCTTGTTCAACAAATTTTTTTACAATTTCAGCAGAGTTGTCACTCGAGCAATCATCCACTAATAACATTTCCCAGTTTTGATAAGTTTGGTTAAGAACAGAGTTGATGGTATCGGTGATGAATCGTTCAGTATTGTAGACTGGTGTTATAATCGATACTAAATCTTCTACCATCTAAACCACCCCCGAAGTAATTTTAACCACATGCAAACCGTAAGTCTGATACATATTGCTAACCCATTGACAATTCGAACTTCCAGCTACAGCAACCGCACACCTTCTACCCACTGTCGATACAATATCTTTTCCCATCATCTTGCACCATCCCCAGTAAAGACAATCAACACAGTTTTCAGGACAATCTTAACATCCATCCACAGACTACGGTTTTTAATGTATTCCACATCATGCACCAACTTCTCAGCCGGCGTTAAATCATAACCACCACTGATCTGCGCAAGTCCTGTCAATCCTGGTTTGATTGCTAGACGATTCCTAAACTCAGGCAATTCCTCATAAAACTCCTCAGCAAGCTCTGGTCTTTCCGGTCTCGGTCCAATCAACTTCATGTGCCCTGCCATAATATTATACAACTGCGGAATTTCATCCAAC
>Ga0131853_10001503_pt1 | contig 41673 bp, 32 predicted proteins | sample TergutLab28metaG_FD_92764 | JGI IMG/M metagenome (GOLD analysis project Ga0131853, IMG submission 92764) | Labiotermes labralis P1 segment gut microbial communities from Petit-Saut dam, French Guiana - Lab288 P1 (version 2) (version 2) | ecosystem: Host-associated > Arthropoda: Insects >...
ACGGGTGTTAACTCAACTAACCATTTGCGGGAAGGGCACCCGCAAACGGAAGTTTCGTAGTATGTCGTTGAACAAAAAGAAGCAAAAAGTCAACACAGGGGCTGCGCCCCTATGTACCCGCTAAGGGCAAGGGCGAAGGTAGAGACCGTTTTCATGTTATACTCTGTACTGGCACCAAACCCCTCACGCCAGATGTAATAGTACTCAAACCCCAATGGTCAAGGGCGGTGGTATCGCCAGTGGAATGACTATTGAAAGACACTCAAAAGCCTATCCCTTTGTAGGGGACGCCGCCCTTGGTGTCCCGGCTCTTGGTCGTTTTTTTACCTACTCTGGCACTTCTAGCGTAATTCGCCCTAGCTTTCCGCCTCGGAACTCGTCTAATAGTACTGCTGCCATGCGTTCCATGTCTACCTCGCCGCCGGAGATTAAAAAGCCACGCTTGCGGCCCGCCGTTTCTAATAGGGCGTATCCATTCTCCGCCGGGTGGGGGGTGAATTTATACCGTTCCTCAATCCGATTCGGGTACTGGTCTCGAAGCCGGAGTAGCAAATTTGCCGCCAAGGTTTCCCTGTCCATAATCTCGTCCCGTACCGCACCGGTGAAGGCCAAATTTTCGCCTACGGTCTGGTTGTCGAACCGGGGCCAGAGGATGCCGGGGGTGTCGAGGAGTTCTAACCCCTCCCCCACTGCAATCCACTGCTTCCCGCGGGTCACACCGGGCCGGTCGGAGGCTTTGGCGGCCTTTCGTCCGGCGACACGGTTGATAAACGAACTCTTCCCCACGTTGGGAATCCCCACTACCATGGCGCGCAAGGCCTTGCCCACTTGCCCCTTGGCTCTATTTTGCTCGGTCTTATCCCGCAACAGTTCCCGTAGGGCCGGGGCGAAGGCATTCACCCCTTTCCCGCTCTGGCTGTCGGTTTGTACCACTTTATAGCCCAGTTTCTGATAGTGGGCCGCCCAGCGGCGGGTCATGTCCGGGTCGGCTTGGTCAATGCGGTTTAGTATCATCACCCGAGGCTTTTGCCCCACCATGTCGGCCAAATCCGGGTTGCGGCTGGATTCGGGGATGCGGGCGTCCACAATCTCACAGACCGCATCGACTAAGCGCACCTGTTCTTCCATCATCCGCCGGGCCTTGGTCATGTGGCCGGGGAACCATTGGATATTCATTTCGATCGACATAAGCAACACCTCCCGGATGGGATAAACTATTTCATTTTTTACAAAAAGCGCCCTGTTTCCAAGGCGCTTGCCTGATTAGATTCTTTCTTTGACCTTCGCTCTCTTACCCACACGGTCACGCAGATAATACAGCTTTGCCCGGCGGACTTTACCCCGGCGCACGGTGTCAACGCCCACGATGATGGGGCTGTGTACGGGGAACACTTTCTCACAACCCACGTTGTAAGAAATCCGGCGCACGGTGATGGTCTCGTTGATGCCACCGTGTTTTCTGGCGATGATGGTGCCTTCAAACACCTGCACACGCTCACGGCTGCCTTCCTTAACCTTAACTGAAACCCGAACGGTGTCGCCCACATCCATCGTCGGCAACTCTGGCTTCATATATTGTTCGCCTAATGCTTTTACTAAATCCATATTGTCCATCCTCCCTTCGTTGTAAGGCGTTCATGGCAGGTCAAAAGCCCCCAGAGGACCGCCTCGGATAAAACGACTAAGACAGTGTACCACAAAGTTTGCGGGTTTGCAAGGGTTTTGTTTGATTTTTTGGTTGCATAGCATTTCTTTTTTTGTAGTATTTTTTCGTTTTAAGAAATGGATTTTCGTTTAATGACAAACTCTACTTGATCCCAACGAAACAATGCTTTTTTAATTCTTTCTTTCCTTTTCTCTGGCTTAGGGTTTCTATGGTTGCGTACTATTTCATATTGGTTTCCCCGATTTTCCATTATTTGCCCCACTTTTATGTTACTGAGGTAGGTATCTTTTTTTCTTTCTGTCCATTTAATTTTAAAGTAATTTTCATACTTATCGTCTATATACCAGTTAAAATCTGCTAACATTCTCTTCCCTTCTTTCTCCATTTTTTTCAAACATTATACCCCACTACCCAACCTTCCGCAACACCGCCTTCAACACCTCAATCACCGTCACTGCGCCTACCGCAAGCCCTGCGGCGATACCCCATTGTTGCAACCCAAACGTAACCGGAATATAAAACACCTCTCGCACACCGGGCAGGATGGTGATGGCGTAGAGTGCAAGGCAAATCAACACCGCACCCACGGCGTACTTGTTGGTCAACAGCCCCAGCTTGATAATCGACTGGCTATTCGACCGGGCGGAGAATGTCTGCAATGTCCGTGCCAGAATCAGGGTGGTGAAGGCCATGGCACTACCCAGTTCCGGTGAGAATAGGTGCATCCCGATCAATTGGGCCAGCACCGTGGCGATACCCACCACCACGCCGCGAATGACGACACTGCCAAACAGCCCGCCGCCGAAAATACCCTCGTTCATGTCACGGGGCGGACGGTCCATGACATGAGGCTCTGCCGGTTCTAGCCCCAGCGCAATTGCCGGGATAGAATCATTCACGAGGTTGATAAATAGAATCTGTAACGCCGTCAGGGGCTTGTCCCACCCGGCAATCAGGGCAAAAAGGATTGCAATAATCCCGCCCAGATTCCCAGAGAACAGATACCCCACGGCCTTCTTGATATTATCAAAAATTGTCCGCCCGATGCTCACAGCGGTGACGATGGACACGAAATTATCATCGGTTAAAATCATAGCGGACGCATCTTTCGACACCTCTGTCCCGCTGCCCATGGCGATACCGATATCTGCTTGTTTCAGTGACGGCGCGTCATTCACCCCGTCCCCGGTCATGGCGGTAATTTGGCCTTGTTTCTGCCACGCTTTGACAATGCGAATCTTATTTTCCGGCGATACACGGGCAAAGACAGAGATATGGGGCAGTTTTTTGTCTAGTTCCGCCTCATCCATTGCGTCTAACTCTGTTCCCGTGACGGCTACATCATCCGCCTCTGCGATACCGATTTCCTTGGCGATGGCAAAGGCAGTGGTTTTATGGTCGCCGGTAATCATGACGGTTTTGATGCGGGCACTCTTGGCTGTTGCAATTGAGCCGTACACCGCCTCCCGCGGCGGGTCAATCATGGCGGTGAGGCCGATGAGGATAAGGTCTTGCTCGTCGTCCAAGTACAGTTCATCCCTGCCTGTCCCCAATTCTTTCACGGCACAGGCCAACACCCGGAGGGCCCGGCCGCTAAACGCTTCGTTGGCTTGGATAAACGCCTCTCGCTCTCTTGTCCCAAAGGGCCGTATCTCATTCCTCACCAGCACTTTGGTACATCGGGCAGACAACACGTCGGGGGCGCCCTTGGTCAGCATCCGGTGGGTGCCGTTCATGTTGTGAAGGGTACTCATCAGTTTCCGGTCAGAGTCAAAGGGTAGTTCTGCAATCCGCGTATATTTCTCCCGCACGTCTTCTACCGCTTGGCCCTGCTTGTTGGAAAAGTCCAGCAACGCCGTCTCTGTGGGGTCGCCGATCTCACTACCGTCCGGCTTGACGATGGCGTCATTGCAAAGCACCATGGCGGGTAGCAAGAGAGAGCTTGCCACATCGTTGCCCCCCGGCAAAAAGTGATCCACCACGGTCATTTTGTTCTGGGTCAGGGTGCCGGTTTTGTCGGTGCAGATGACCCCGGTGCTCCCCAACGCCTCCACTGCCGGAAGTTTGCGGATAATGGCGTTCTCATGGGCCATCTTCTTTGTCCCTACAGATAAGACGATGGTGACGATGGAACTCAGTGCCTCCGGTATGGCCGCCACCGCTACGGCGATAGCGAACATGATAGCGCTTAAAATCTCGGTCTGCAAATCCTGCCCGGCTTGAAAAGCACGGAACAATTGGATTAAAAAAATCACCATACAAAGCCCCAGTATGGCAAGGCCCAGCTTTCTACTAAACTGCTCTAACCGCCGCTGCAGCGGTGTTTGCCGCGCTTCAGCAGTTTCCAGCAATGCGGCAATCTTCCCAATCTCTGCCTGCAACCCCGTGGCCGTCACCACGAATACCCCACGGCCATGGACGGCAATGGTACCACTGTATACCATGTTGGTTCGGTCACCGATGGACAGTTTGCCGCGCAACAATGCCTCGGTTTTCAGCACAGGTTCTGACTCTCCGGTTAAAATCCTCTCGTCCACTTTGAGAGAGCCCAATTCAATAATCCGCCCATCGGCAGGCACAAAGTCCCCTGCCTCTAGAAGCACTACGTCCCCCGGCACCAGTTCACGGGCAGGTACGGTCACGGTTTCACCGTTTCGGCGTACTTTAGCAACGGGTGCGCTGATTTCTCGCAGGGCCTCTAGCGAGCTCTCCGCTCTTCTGGTTTGAATCACCGAGATAAAGGAGTTGACCACCAAGACGGCTAAAATCACGATGGCCTCCAAGGTCTCGCCCAGCACCCATTGGATGACTACCACCAGTGCCAAAATCAGCATCATGGGATCCCGCCAGGCGTCTAGAAATAGCCGCCAGAGGGGTGTTTTGCCTTTTTGTTGCAATTCGTTGGGGCCGAATCGCTCTCGCCGCTTTTGTACCTCTTGGTCGCCTAGCCCTTGGTCGGTTGCGTTTAGGTCTTGCAGTACTTGTTCTTTGGATTTTTGGAAATTGTCCATACTCCTGTCTCCTTTGTGGCAAAGCAATAGAAAAAGACCCTTGCCATAGTATTGGCAAAGGTCTTGTCAAACACACATCGTGTCAATAAAGCCGGTGGGGAAACCCCCACGAGATGACGACTTTACTCCGGGCGGCAATTGCTACCCGCTGACTACTCCCCTTTGATTATGTAAAATTGTATCTTATTTTGGCGGGGTTGTCAAGTAGGAAAAAACGGCCTAAGGTGGGCAACTGGCTGGAAAAATGATTACGCTTATTATCTGTTCTCCAATGCCTGTTCAATTAACGCAATCGTTGCCTCGCAATCATCTACACCAATGACAACCGTATCGAAATCCTCATCTTTTACGGTTATAACAACGGCATCTTCTTTTCTTTTCAGGTCGTAAAATACATTTCTTCCTTCTTGGCTGAAATATCCCCCGTAATAAAAGGTATTTGCATTGGTGCCTAAGCGTTTATCCAAAATGTTCGGGAGGTCTTTCCATTTTAAGCCACTTGTTACCCCGACCACATTGTCCAAATGGATTAGCACTTCACTCCGAAACGCAAAAAATTTCCTTGCTCCTTGTACTGTGATAACCAGTTGGTCGTTTTCAACTCTTACTCTTGACATTTCTATTCTCCTTAATAAATTATAAAATCTTAGGTCATGGGTCATGTAATAAAGATTATACCACATTGGCAGTACAAGGTCTACCCTTCTATTCAAAGATACCCCCACCACAATCTTGCGAAGCTGGATAATTCATGCTATACTCAAACCCAACAAACCAACCGGGAGGACACACATTTGCGTGTTGTAATGCGAGGGGCCGGGGATATCGCCACAGGGATTGCCCTGCGGCTGTTTGCCGCCCGGTTTCAGGTCATTATGCTGGAAACTGCGCAGCCCACCGCCATCCGGCGTACGGTGAGTTTTTCCACCGCCGTGGTCAATGGCACCGCCACAGTAGAGGGGGTGGCGGGTGTGCTGACTCCGTCTATTGACAAAGTTGAGCCGATTCTGGCCTCTGGAAAAATCGCAGTACTTGTTGACCCAAATGCCCGCCTCCTGCCCCAACTGCATCCGGATGCGTTGGTGGATGCCATCTTAGCCAAGCGGAACCTGGGCACAGCACGCACAGATGCGCCAGTGGTCATCGGCGTCGGCCCCGGGTTCACAGCAGGTGTGGATTGCCACGCCGTGGTAGAGACCAAGCGTGGCCACGATTTGGGCCGGGTCATCCTCCAAGGCCAAGGGGCGGTAAATACCGGGATTCCCGGTGAAATCGGCGGACACAGCTCCCTACGGGTACTTCGAGCACCTTCGGCGGGGACGTTCCGGCAAGTGTTGGACATCGGCACCCATGTCACCCCCGGCGATGTGATCGGCACCGTGGACGGAGTGCCTGTGGTGACAGAGATTGCAGGAATCTTGCGGGGTGTCCTCCCTTCCGGCATCCCTGTGGTGCCGCAGATGAAATGCGGAGATGTAGACCCCCGATGTGCCTTGTCCCATTGCTACACTGTGTCCGACAAAGCGCGGGCCGTAGGCGGCGGGGTGTTAGAGGCGATCTTGCGCCTATCCCCCGGCCCGGTGACACTATGATATATACAGAGCGCATGGGGCTTCGGCCCGGTGATGTGGCGACTGTGGTGGGCAGCGGGGGCAAAACCTCCTTGCTGGCCCGATTGGTGCGGGAGAATCGGCATCAGCGGGTGCTGGTGTCTACGACCACAAAGATGTTGCAGACAGAATTGGAGCAGATGGCAGGGGCACACCTACTCTATGGCGAGGAAGTTGACGGAAAAATTACCGCCCCGCCGATAAGAGAATTGGCAACAGCGACCACAGAATTTGACTTGATACTATTAGAATGTGACGGCTCTCGCGGCTTGCCCCTCAAAGGTTGGGCAGAGCACGAGCCGGTGGTGCCGACGTTTGCCACAGTGACCGTAAGCATCCTGCCTATCTGGCCCCTTGGGCAACCCGTGGGGCCACAGCTTATCCACCGGGAAGCGGCTTTTTGCGCTCTCACCGGGGCGGCCTTGGGGAAGCCTGTGACAATCCAGCATTTGGCGGCAGTCATCCGGCACCCCAACGGATTATTCCAAAACGCTCACGGGCGCAACGTGCTGTGTTTGAATGTCAGAACCCAAGCAGAACACGAACAGGCCGCAATACTTGCCGACCTACTACAGCCGCATCCGTATACCATTGTGATTGGGGATATACTGGCATGAACATAACAGCAATTATCCTCGCCGCAGGACAATCCCGCCGCATGGACGGGACACAGAAATTATTACTGCCTATAGGCGGGCGGCCCATGTTGCAACATACGTTGGATTTGGTGGCCTCACTCCCCTTTTCTCGCACCATATTGGTCACAGTGCCGGAGGTGGCACAGCAGATTCAAACAACAGCGGAAATTCTGATCAACTCCGCGCCAGAAGCCGGACAAAGCAGCAGTGTTCGGCTAGGTGTACAAGCCGCCCCGCCGGACACCGGCCTGTTCTTTCTACCTGGCGACCAATCTCTGTTGGACATGGCAACCATCCAAGCCATCTTCTCTGCCGATAACGGAACCAGTATCGTATACCCCATAACCACAGACGGCACACCCAAAAGCCCGGTACTCTTTGCGCCACGGTTCCGAGAGGCTTTACTCGCGCTCCAAGGCGATGAGGGCGGACGGCAGATACGCCAGCAGTACCCCACCGCCTGCCGGGGAGTACAAGTACCAAACGAACAAGCCCTATGGGACGTGGACACACCGACAGAGTACGAAGAAATCCTAACGCATTGGGAGGGTCATCCATGAGCCAATTTTTTGTCAACAACCAACCCGTCACCATGACAAAACCCGGACAAACGCTACTCCCCTTTCTGCGGGAACAACTGGGCCTAACCGGCACCAAAGACGGCTGTAGCGAGGGTGCCTGCGGCACTTGTACCGTTTTAGTAGACCACCGGGCCATGCGGGCCTGTATACTCACGGCAGACAAACTGGCGGGCAAGCATGTGTCCACCATCGAGGGTCTCAATCAACAAGAGCGGGCGGTGTACGCCTACGCCTTTGCCAAAACCGGGGCCGTCCAGTGCGGGTTTTGCACGCCGGGAATGGTGATGAGCGCCAAGGCCCTGTTGGCAAACAGCCCTAATCCTAGCTCGGCTCAGGTACGGCAAGCTCTCCGGGGTAACATTTGCCGCTGCACTGGGTATGTGAAGATTGAAGATGCCATTTTGTTGGCCGCCCGCCTATTTCGAGAGGGCGGCGAGATGCCGCAGCCAACCCTCACCGGCCGCCTTGGGGAAGATTTCCACCGGATAGACGCAGGAGAAAAAACCCTCGGCACCGGGATTTACGTAGACGACATGACCTTGCCCGGCATGGTATTTGCAGGGGCCTTGCGGTCAAGATTCCCACGGGCGAAAATTCTCGCCATCGACACCCACCGGGCCGCCGCCCACCCGGACTGCATCCGCATCATTACAGCGGCGGACATTCCGGGCCAAAACGTCATCGGCCACCTCATCCAAGACCAAGCAACCCTGATACCCGTGGGCGATGTAACCACCTATATCGGCGATGCCCTCGCACTGGCTGTCGTCCGGCGACACGAGGTGCTGGCGGAGATTTTGGCCCTGATTGATGTCACATACGAAGCCCTCCCCCCTATTACCAGCCCCACAGAGGGTTTGGCAGAGGGCGCACCGCTGGTACAGCCCCGGATGGGTAGTAATATTTTGCGGGAAGAACACCTGAAGCGAGGCAATCCGGACAACGCTCTCGCAAACTCTGTCCATGTGGTAACAGAGCGGTACAGCCTTCCCTTTACCGAACACGCTTTTATGGAGCCGGAATGTGCCTTGGCCGTGCCCACAACAGACGGTGTCTGCCTCTACACCGGCGGACAGAGCGTGTACGATGAACAGCACCAGATTGCCCGAATGTTGGGCTTGCCAGAAGAGCGTATCCACGTCACCAGTTGCCTTGTAGGCGGCGGGTTCGGCGGTAAAGAGGATTTAAGTTGCCAGCACCACGCCGCCCTCGCCGCCTACCTCACAGGACTGCCGGTAAAAATTCGGTTTAGCCGTCAAGAAAGTCTGCATGTCCACCCCAAACGCCACGCCATGGAGATTGAGATGACCGTCGGCTGTGATAAAAACGGCAAGCTTACCGCCATGAAAGCCAACATCGTGTCCGATACCGGGGCCTTTGCGTCTCTCGGCGGCCCGGTACTCCAGCGGGCTTGTACCCATGCGGGGGGGCCGTATAATTTTCAAAATATTGAGGTGTACGGCATGGCGGTATATACCAATAACCCGCCCGCCGGGGCCTTTCGGGGTTTTGGCGTTACCCAGTCGGCTTTTGCCATGGAGTGCAGCCTGACCCGCTTGGCGGAACAAGTGGGCATCTCCCCGTGGGAAATCCGCTACCGCAACGCCATCCGACCGGGCCATACCCTGCCCAACGGTCAAATTGCGGACGAATCCACAGCCTTTGTCGAATGCCTAGAAGCGGTGCAGGAAGCGTTTTATCAAAACTCCTACACCGGGATTGCGGCAGGATTTAAAAATGCGGGCCTCGGCGTAGGTGTGCCGGATATTGGCCGATGCGCTGTGTCGGTGGAGGGAGGCAGTATCCGCATTCGCACCAGCGCCGCCTGTATCGGTCAAGGCATGGCCACGGTGCTGATGCAAATGGCCTGTGAAACCCTCCGTCTCCCCCCAGAGCAATTTATCATCGAGACCCCGGACACCCGGCGGACACCAGACACCGGCACCACCACCGCCTCCCGCCAAACCGTGTTCACCGGAGAGGCCACAGTGCGGGCGTGCAAACTGCTCCGGGCGGAACTGAACACAGGAAACAGCCTGCAAGACCTAGAAGGTCGGGAGTTTTACGCCGAATACTACCCGGAAACAGACCCCATGGATTCAAGCAAACCGAACCCCGTAAGCCACGTAGCCTACGGCTTTGCCGCCCAAGTGGTCACACTGACAGTGGAGGGGCGGGTAGAACACGTCACCGCCGCCTATGATCTCGGTACTCTCGTCAACCCCTGCGCCGCCGAAGGGCAAATAGAGGGAGGCATCGCCATGGGGCTGGGTTATGCGCTTACTGAGGACTTCCCCGTAATAGGCGGCTATCCACAGGCCACCTACGGCAAGCTGGGCCTGCTCCGCGCCACTGACGTGCCCCCCATTGATGTTACCATCGTAGACGGCCCCGGCTGCACCTCTGCGGCCTACGGCGCCAAAGGCGTGGGCGAGCTGGCCACCATCCCCACCGCCCCGGCGGTACAGGGGGCGTATTATAGACTGGATGGTGTGTTCCGCACAAAGTTGCCTTTACAGGGGACGGGCTACCGTAGAAAGTAAGAGATTCCTTTATTGCAAATCTGTGCTTACAACAATAAAGCAGAGGCAGCCCAAAATATGTGGGCCGCCTCTGCTTTTTCAGTTCTGCGTTGTTATACCACCTTCACACCAAAGGTGACCATCTCACCGTTCACGTCCCACTCTTTCACAAAGCCTTCCGGCTCTGCTGGTGCCATGGTGCGGGCCAGCACCTCGCCGGAAATTTCGTCAAAGTGGTTGGCAATGACCTCCGCCACTCGGTCGCTGCCGGATAGGGTGACGGCAATGCGGTCAGAAACTTGGAAGTCCGCCTCTTTTCGCATGGTCTGGATTTTGCTGATAACCTCCCGCACGAAGCCTTCTTCAATCAGGGCATCATCTAAGGTGGTATCAATTGCCACGGTAACACCGTGGTCGCTGAGGGTGTATAGCCCTTCCCGCTGGGCGGTTTCAATAAGCAAATCTTCCGCCGTCAGTGTCACCGGGCCGCCGGGGAGGTCAAGCTGGATACTGCCCGTCTCGTCTAGCCCCGCTTTGGCGGTAATACCGTCTAGGGCGGCGAGGGCTGTGCGAATCTCACCCACCTGCTTGCCATACTTGGGACCCACGGTTTTCAGTTGGGGCTTGAAGGTATAGGACACAAAACCGGACACGTCATCAGTAAATTCTACCTGTTTGATATTCAGCTCTTCTGCGATGATGGAGATAAACGCATTGCGAAGAGGCGTATCGGTTTTCACATACATCTTACGCAGCGGCTGGCGAATCTTGAGACTGGCCCCATTCCGGGCAGAGCGGCCCATGGTGACGACTTGGAGTACTGTACCCATGCTGGCCTCTAAGTCTGGGTCTAAAAACTCTGTCTGTACTGTGGGGAACATGCAGAGGTGAACACTCTCTGGCACGTCAGTTTGCACCGAGCGCACCAGATTTTGATAGATGGCCTCGGTCATAAAGGGAATCATAGGCGCCGCCGCCTTCGCCACAGTGGTCAGACAAGTGTAGAGGGTCAGGTAGGCGTTTATGCTATCTTGCTCCAACGCATCCGCCCAGAACCGTTCCCGACTGCGGCGGACATACCAGTTGGAGAGGTCGTCCACAAAGTCCGACAGGGGCCGGCAGGCTTCCGGCAGTTTATAGGCAGTCATGTTTTCGTCTACGGCCTGTACCGTATGGTTGAGGCGGGACAATATCCAGCGATCCATGACGGAAAGGGTCTCCGGCTGTAGCGTAAATTTCGTGGGATCAAACTGGCTAATCTCGGCGTAGAGGACATAGAACGCATAGGTGTTCCAAAGGGTGGACAACAGCTTCCGCTGTGCCTCCACCACGGCTTGGCCGTGGAATTTATTAGGGATCCAAGGTGCGGAGTTGGAGAGGAAGTACCACCGAATGGCATCCGCCCCGTATTGCCGCAGGGCATCCATCGGCTCCACCACATTGCCCTTGGATTTCGACATCTTCTGCCCGTCTTTGTCCTGTACATGGCCGAGGACAATAACATTTTTGAAGGGAGCCTTGTCAAAAATCAGGGTAGAGATGGCAAGCAAGCTATAAAACCAACCACGGGTCTGGTCTACTGCCTCGGAGATGAAATCGGCAGGGAACTCACGCTCGAACAGTTCTTTGTTCTCAAAGGGATAATGGTGCTGGGCAAAAGGCATGGCACCGGAGTCATACCAGCAGTCCAATACCTCCGGTGTGCGGTGCATCTCGCCCTCACACGCCAAGCGACGGATGGTCACAGCGTCAATATAAGGCCGGTGGAGTTCAATGTCCTCCGGGCAGTTCTCGCTCAACTCTTTCAGTTCGGCAATAGAGCCGATACAGTGCTTGTGTCCACAGTCACAGACCCAGACCGGCAGCGGTGTGCCCCAGTAACGCTCACGGCTGATACCCCAGTCTTGCACATTCTCCAACCAGTCACCGAAGCGTTTTTCGCCCATGAAGTCCGGCACCCAGTTGATGGTGTTGTTATTGCAGATTAAGTTTTCTTTCACCGCCGTCATCTCAATAAACCACGAGGCACGGGCGTAATAGAGCAACGGTGTGTCACAACGCCAACAGTGAGGATAATTGTGAGTATAGTTAGGTGCCGAAACCAGCAGACCCTTTTCCTTCAAGGCTTTGATAATCAGCGGGTCGGCATCTTTGACGAACACGCCCTCCCAGTCGGTCTCACGGGTCATTTTCCCGGCAGCATCGACATATTGGACAAAGCCCATGCCGTATTTCCGGCAGATGCGGTTGTCGTCCTCCCCAAAGGCCGGAGCCATGTGGACGATGCCGGTGCCGTCTGCGGTGGTGACATAGTCGTCCACGGTGACAAAAAAGCTCTTGGCGGCATCTTCCGGGGGCACGAAGTCAAACAGCGGCAGATAGCGTTTGTGCTCTAGCTCTTTGCCGAGGATTTCTTCTAACACCTCATATTCAGCATCCTCACCCAGGACGTTTTTCACCAATTCTTTGGCCAGATAATAGACCTCATCCCCGTGCCGGAGTTTCACATAGGTAATCTCTGGCCCCACGCAAAGGGCCAGATTCGAGGGCAGGGTCCACGGCGTAGTAGTCCAAGCGAGGATATAGGTATTCGGCTCGTCTACCACCGGGAACTTCACGTAGGCCGAGCGTTCTTTTACGTCTTTATATCCCTGTGCCACCTCATGACTGGACAAAGGCGTGCCGCACCGGGGGCAGTAGGGGACAATTTTGAATCCTTTATATAACAGCCCCTTGTCATAAACTTGACGCAGTGACCACCAAACGGACTCAATATACTCGTTGTGATAGGTCACATAGGGATGCTCCATATCTGCCCAAAAGCCGACGATATCGGAAAATTCTTCCCACATACCCTTGTATTTCCAGACAGATTCCTTACACTGGTCAATAAACGGAGCCAAACCGTAAGCCTCAATCTGGGCTTTCCCGTCTAATCCCAGCTTTTTCTCCACTTCCAGCTCCACCGGCAACCCATGGGTATCCCACCCGGCTTTCCGGGGCACCTGATGACCCTTCATGGTCTGGAACCGTGGGATGGTGTCTTTCACCACCCTCGTCAGCACATGGCCGATATGGGGCGTACCGTTGGCCGTGGGCGGGCCATCATAAAAGATATAGGGAGACTTCCCTTCTCCGGCCTCTATGCTTTTATGAAAAATGTCGTGTTCTTTCCAAAATGCAAGCACCTGAGCCTCCCACTCCGGGAACCCCATACCTGCTGGGACTTTTTGATACATAGGTCGCTACCTCCTAGTTTGTAGTCGATGGTATCATTTTCAGCGGGAAGTGTCAAGGGGGGTGGGGGCAACATACTAGAAGTTTATGAGCGCATCACAATAGAACACTACACCGACCAACACCACCGCCTTTGCCCTTAGCGGATACATAGGGGCACATCCCCTACGAGGGCGGTGTATACGAATAAAACATACTACAGGGCATAAGCTCACCCTGTAGTATGAGGTTTGACTATTACGCTATCAGGCAGGTTTGGCTCTGACTCTTACACCCCGCCGTCTTCTAAACTAAGCATATTCCCTTCGGTATCACTAAAAATAGCCATATTAAACGACTCGTCACCCTCGCCCATAACGACTCTGTCAATGAACACAACACCAGCCTCCAGCCAGTTATTATAAACACCTTCAAAATCTGTCGTATGGAAAACGGCTGATAGTGTATCTGAAGACTCTGTGTTACTAGAAACAACGTATCCTGCAATCCTCTCACTGGCATCTTTGGCTGAATACATAGCAAAAAAAGGCTCACCGTCTTTGCAATTTGAAAAATTCGCATACGGCCCATTTCTGTCGCCATAGATCGGCACTAGCCCCAATTTTTCAGTGTAAAAATCGAAGCACGTTCCAAAATCCTTTTTTACTTGGACGCAAGCGGTTACTCTACTAATTTTCATTGAACAATTCTCCTATTCTTTTTTGGATTTGAACCCATAGTATCACACCAAATATGACAACAGCATGTCCTATTAAACATATTTTTCACCAGCCGCCAAACAAACAAGGGGCAGAACCCAGTTCCACCCCTATCGCTTTTATTGCTTTCGTTTTGTCCCTACTCTTCCCCAAACCCGGACTCTACCAGCTTCACCAACGCCTCAACCGCCTCAACCTCATCAGGCCCATCGGCGGCGATTTCGATTTCTGTCCCGCAGGCAATGGCTAGGGTCAACAGCAAAATGATAGACTTGGCATTGGGTGCCTCTGTGCCTTTGTCTAAATTCTTGACGGAAATTTTCGACTGGTACTTCTTCGCCTCGGCTACGAATTGAGACGCCGGACGGGCGTGAAACCCGGCGGAGTTGACTAATTTCACTTTTTTTGTAAACATGTTTGATTTCTCCTTTGATTTATATGTGTGCGATAAATGCTTCTGCCAGTTGCTTTACTTCGGCCTCGGTATCGGCGGCCATGACTTGTTCGGCTAGGTCTTTCGCTTTGCTTGCCTCAATGCCTGTAATCACCCGGCGGCACGCGGCAAACGATGCGGTGTTCATGCTAAGTTTCGTCAGCCCTAGCCCCACCAAGATCGCTGTGGCCTTTGCGTTGCCGCCCAGTTCACCGCAGATAGAGATGGGCTTGCCCGCTTGGTTAAAGGCCGTGATAATCTGGGCCAACGTGCGAATCATAATGGGCGAGAATTCTTGGTAATACTCCACCACCTGCGGGTTCATCCGATCCACAGCGAAGAGGTATTGGGTCAGATCATTGGTGCCGATGCTGGCAAAGTCCACCTCTGCGGCGAATTTATCGGCGAACAGGGCCACTGATGGAATCTCGACCATCATCCCGATCTTCACATTGGGGGCATAGGGAATGCCCGCTTGGTCTAGCTCGACCTGCACCGCTTCTACTGCGGCTTTTCCCCGGCGGAAATCTTCCAGACTGCCCACCATGGGGAACATGATTTGCAGATTCCCATGGACAGAGGCCCGCAAGGCCGCCCGGAGCTGGGTGGTGAACACATCCTCTCTCGCAAAACAGAGCCGCAGGGCCCGGTTCCCTAAAAATGGGTTTTCCTCGTGGGGCATGGGCCAATAGTCCAGCTTTTTGTCCCCGCCGATGTCTAGTGTCCGCAGGGTAACGGGCCGATCGCCCATGGCCAGCAGGATGGATTTGTATGCCTCAAACTGCTCGTTCTCCGTGGGCATGTGGTCGGACTCCATATAGAGAAACTCTGTGCGAAATAGGCCGATAAACTCGGCGTGTTCTTGGTGCTCCGGCAGTTTGACAGAGCCGATGTTCATCCCCACATCAATTTTCACGCCGTCTTTCGTAATTGCTTCCACACCGATGAATTTCTGGGTATATTCCCGCTCTTTTAAGAACGTTTCCCGTTTTTGCTCATATTCCGCCAACGTCTCCGCATCCGGCGCAATCATGAGGGCACCAGTGGTGGCGTCTAGCACCGCCTGCACCCCGTCCGGGACGGTTTCCATCAGCCCCTCAATACCCAGCACCGCCGCAATCCCATAGCCTTTTGCAATGATAGCGGAGTGGGACGTACTGCCCCCTAGCTCTGTGACAATGCCCATGACATGTTGTCGGTCAATGGTAGCGGTATCTGAGGGGAATAGGTCTTCTGCCAAGACAATGGTGGCCTCTGACAGGCTAGATAAATTCCGCTCTTCAATGCCGTGGAGGTTGCGGATGAACCGGCTTTGCACGTCTTGCAAGTCCATGGCCCGTTCTTTGAACAAAGGGTCTTCCATCTGGCTAAACATGTCGATATAGGTGCCAAACACTGTCGCCACGGCGTAATCGGCAGCCATGTAGGCGGATTGTATCCCGGCGAGGATTTCTTCATCCATGACTTCGTCATCTAAGATGTCCGTATGGGCTTGGAATATCCCTGCTTTTTCCGGGTTTTCTTTGGACATGTGTGCAAACAGCGTGTCCAGCTCTGCACGAGCGCTGGCTTTTGCGGTTTGATAGGCCGCTACTTGCGCTTCCGTCTCTTCCGGGGCGCAAAATGTCTCTGCCACGCTGGGATCAAATGGGATATACTTATAGATACGCCCAATGGCGATACCGGGGGATACGGGGTTCCCTTGTAGTATGGTCATACTTGGCATCCTCCTTATTTCTTTGGTTAAAAAGCATAGATGCTTTCTTTGACTCTGCTTGGGACACTGGCATTATTATAGCGTATGAAGCGATGCTTTGGCAAGGGGAAGTTTGGTTTATGGGGCGTCGGGTTGGTCTAGAAGTTCTTTCTTTATAGGGGCAGACCTAAGGATAGACCCACCAACAACTGAGGTCGCTACACATATTGTGCGTAGCGACTTGTCCTTTTAAGCGTATCAACAATATACCACATGTATTCCAAAATAACAATCATTTTAACGCAGTATAGGGCCGGGCAATCGTTTTTGTAAAACGGTTACCCGGCCCTATATTCGTGTTAGGAGGAATAAACTTAGCTATGCGCAAAATCCGCAATCGTTTTTCCGCTCAATGCGCCAATCACTTGCTCTTGTAGCTCTTGGAAATAGCCACAAAACTCACACTCGTCTGGATTCATACTACTACAGAATTTGTCCTCAAGCAGACAACGGTTAAGGGCCAAATCCCCCTCAATAGACCAAAATACATCATAAAGGCTAATCTCTTCCCCCGGACGGGCAAGGTAATAGCCGCCCTTGCGGCCCTGAATCGCTTTGAGCAACCCCTTTCTCTTGAGCTGATTGGCAATTTTAATAAAAAAGGGATACGTAATCCCAATCGATTGCGAGATGGCCATCGCCGTGGACGAATCCTCCCGATGTACATGTAAGTAGTGGAGAATGCGGATGGCGTAATCTGTGGAAACTTGAAGTCGCATAATAAATACTCCTCCCACTGTGAAACATATTCCAGTTTTCACGGTTTTATTATTTGTTTTTTTAGTATATATTGTCTCAAACAGAATGTCAATAGAACATTTCATGTTATTTTACAACTTGTTAAATATTAGGGAGATTTTTGTTCCACATAAGGGGAACGGCTCTATTGTGCGGTAGGGCATCGCACAATAAAGCCGTCCTCTTATGCTTTCTAAAACTCTTCCTCATGCTCTTCACGCGTCATATCAGCTTCAAACACCACCGCAATGGCACCCGGGCCGACATGGGCACCTATGACGGGACCCATTGTCATGATGAGAACTTGGCGCACCTGAACCTCGGCCTGAATCATTTCCGCTAGTTTGCGTGCGTCATCCTCACAGTCGGTATGAGGAATCAGCACAGTATCCAGTGCTGTATCAGGATGCAAGCTACGCTTTAGCTGACTGATCATCAGTTTGAGTGCCGATGCCCGGCCACGCACCTTGTCCTTCAAAGAGAGTGACCCGTCCGGCTGGATATTTAATACCGGCTTTATGCTTAGTATGGAGCCGCCGATGGCGGAAAGCTTGCTCAAACGTCCGCCCCTGTGCAGATACATCAAATCGTCAACAGTAAATAATCCAATGAGACTATGCTTTTTTTCCTCCAACCAAGCTGCCGTTTCTTCTGCGGAAAGGCCTTCTTCCCGCTTCTTCACGGCAAGCATCGCCAATAATCCATTGATTGATGTCGCACCGACGCTGTCAACTAGACATATGTTGCAGTCAGGGTATGTTTCCTTGACTTGCTCCAGGGCAATCAAAGCACTCTGGTATGTACCTGACAAGGCGCTGCTTAAAATGATATACAACACATCTTGGCCCTGTTTTGCATGTTTCGTAAAGGATTCTAAAAAAGAGTCTGGGTTGATTAACGTTGTGCTTGCCTTGCCGCCGTTTCGCAGCGTATCATAAAACTCTTTATCGGATATATTTTGCCAATATCCCATGCTGTGTTCTTCACCGTTCAAAGTGAACGGTATGGGTATCGTCTCTATACCGTATTCTTTGATATACTCCGAGGGCAAGTCACAGCTTGTGTCTACTACAATGGTGAACGGTTTCATATTGCCTAATCTCCTTTTGTCTCTCACAGCAGCGAAGGCACTCGTTGCTTCAACCGCTTTGCTTTTTGAGGTCAGTAACTTAATCAATCTGGAAGCATAATCCCCGCCGGTTTCGCAAATTGAATAGTATGTCCATTTTCCTGCCTTGCGTGCGACTACAACTCTGCTGTCTATCAGAATTTTCATATGATGCGAAAGAGTAGATTGCCCTGCGCCAATTTGTTGTTGCAGTTCAGTGGCACTCTGTTCGCCGCTGCGTAGAATTTCTAAAATCTTTAGCCGCGTGATGTCGCTAAATGCCAAGAAAACCTTGACATTTTCGTGATGCCGTGTCAAAACCACCACCTCATATCAATTAATTTCGATGTGAGTATATCACATCTCTCTTTTCGTGTCAAATGCAAGCAAGAGACCCCCACAGGTATTCCCTGTGGGGGTCTCATCGGACGAGCAAACCTATAAGCCGGGTTCTGTATTGGACAGTCATCTGTCTAGGCCCGGCGTTGCCGCCGGGCTCAAGCCACCTCCTGAGGACGGTCGGGCCAACCTTCATGTCCTCCCACGGTGTTGCTCCGAATAGAGTTTACAGGACCGGACTGTTCCCAGCCGGCCAGTGGGCTCTTACCCCACTTTTCCACCCTTACCCCTTGGCAATTGCCAAGAGGCGGTATATCTCTGTTGCACTTTTCCTGAAGTCGCCTTCGGCGGGCGTTACCCGTTATCCTTGCCCTGTGGAGCCCGGACTTTCCTCGTGGACGGGCTTTCGCCCTGTACACGCGACTGTCTGGCTTACTCGTGGGGGCATTATATCATAGAGTGCGGATTACATCAACCGCTCTTTATATCCCGCCGCCGATAGCCGATTAAGCCAACCACAGTCAACAGAGCAAATATCCCGGTCAGTACGACCAGCGGTGTCCATGTCTGCGCTTCTTCCGGTAAACGGGGGATGTGGTAGAACGGTGACAGTCCCATTACCCAATCCGGCAAATTTGCTAAGGTTCCCATATAGACAGTAAAGAAACTAAACCCCAGATACCCATAGCCGATTGCGGCCTTAGACGGGACAAAACCAACCAGCGCCGCCGTGAGGCCCAATAGCACCCATATAGCGGGCAGATAGTTCATGGCCGCTTGGAAATAGTCCCAAAACCTAGGGGCCGGGTCTAGCGTGATGGATGCCGCGCCCCAAAATGCCAAGATCGCCAAAAATTGGAATACCACGCCCCCAATGAGCGCCACACCCAAGTACGTCCCAAACAATTTGGTGCGTGATACGGCGGTGGCATAAATTTGCTCTATATACCCCTGTTTTTCCTCGCTTTGCACTCGGAGCATCAGGCTGATCACAGGAACCGCCGCCACCACTGCCATAATCACCATCAGCAGTCCCACAAACTGATCTGTCAATGACTGACCATCCCCACCGCCTGCTGTAAACATGGCTTGGAGCATTTCGCTCCCTTCAATGAAGCTGCCTACCTCATTGATAACTGAACCGTACATCACTCCAAACAGTACCACGACTGCACTCCAAGCCAACAGTGTACCACGGCAGAGCCGCAGAGCAAGCCCCAAGGGGTTCGAGAACATCCGCCCGCCGTGATGCGCGCCGGGTCGTGCCGGGACGATTCCTTGCCCCAAGTCCCGCACACGGGCGAGCACAAGCGCTGTCACAGTAAATGCCGCAAATGCCCCCAGCAGAATCCAAATCGGCCACAAATAATTTTCTACATATACCTGCGTCCGTGACGCAAGGCCGAGGGGCGAGATGAACGACAACGCCTCCGTCCCCACATCTCCCGCCGCCCGGAGCATATACGCCCCCAGCAAAAACGCAAGGGACAGTCCAGAGGCCGTGCGGTTGTTGCTGCAAAGCTGACAAAACACAGCCGTAGCAGAGGCGAACACAAGACCCGCAGAACCCATCGCCCCGCCAAATAACAGAGAATCGGCAAGCCCCATACTCTCCACCCGGAACGCCGCCATACCGAAGCCAACCAAAAGAGTAAGCAACACATTCGTTTTTACAGCCACTAACATAGTCGCCGCCAAGTTTGACAATCGTCCCACGGGTAGGCTTTGCACCATTTCTAAGCGGCCCAGCTCTTCGTCATGCCGTGTGTGGCGGGTGACAAGAAAGATGTTCATCGCCCCGGCCAGCATGGTCATGAGGACAAGCATATAGTTGGCGTACATGGCGCCTGCGGTGTAATTATCCGCCCCGAATACAGGCCCCACCATGGCAATCATGGCCGGGTTTTTCATAATTTCGCCCATGGATTGTAATTCCTCCGGCGTGGCGAACATGTTCGTCAGCAACGGCACACAGGCCACAGTAAACCCGGCAACACCAAGCACCCAAGCGAATAGCCGTACCCGATCCCGCCGCAGAATAAACCACACCAACGCTCGGGTACCGAAAAATAGACGTGTCATGCTGTCCACCCCCTACTCGTAGTGCCGCATAAACAATTGCTCTAAAGTAGGCGGCGTACATTCCAGCGCAACGATGCCGTATTGACCAAGATACTGAATCATCTGCCCTAACAGCTCTGTGTCCACGGAGAACATTGTCCCCTCGGCCTCGACTAAAACATCATGCACTCCGGCTTGGGCGGCTAGGTTTTCTAGGGGGCGCTCCGTCTGCACGGTAATACTGGTGCGGGTCAGATGCCGTAGTTCTTGCAGTGTCCCGGTTTCAATCATCTCGCCTTGCCGAATAATACTCACCCGGTCACAAAGCCGCTCAACCTCTTGCAAAATATGGCTAGACAGCAGCACGGTTTTGCCTTGGCTTTTCACCTTTTGTATACACTGCTGGAACACCTGCTCCATCAGCGGATCAAGGCCGGAGGTCGGCTCGTCTAATATGTACAAGTCCGCATCACTGGAAAAGGCTGCCACCAACGCTACCTTTTGCCGATTCCCTTTGGAGTAGGTGCGGCATTTTTTTGACGGGTCAAAATCAAACTGTTCAATCAACTCCGCCCGCCGGTTCTTATTGTTACTCCGCCGCAGACGGGTAAACAGGTCAATGACCTCACCGCCGGTCAAGTTCGGCCACAGGTTCACATCCCCCGGCACATAGGCGATGCGTTTGTGAATTTCCACCGCATCCCTCCAAGCGTCTTTGCCGAATACTCGCACCGTACCCTCCGAAGCTTGCAAAATCCCCAGCAGTACCCGAATGGTCGCACTCTTCCCCGCCCCGTTCGGCCCGATGAACCCGAACACTTCACCCTCGTGCAGTTCAATATTCACACCTTTGAGGGCCTCAAACTTTCCAAAGCGTTTGATAAGGTTGTTGGTCGATACGATTGCCATGTCTACGCCTCCTTGTTCGATGTAGTTTCGATACCTCATTATACCAGAATGGTATAACAAAGCACAAGGGAACCCTTTTCTTGTATTTTGCATATTATTCTGCTATAATTATGTCATAATAATGGAGACTGAATACAAGCTCAAAATTACCCCGGTGGCCGCACAAGGGTAGATGAAACGAAAAAACTGGTTATTATCTATTCACACCAAAACCCAAACAAACATTCAACCAACCAAAAAAACTTTCTTTTTTCCCATTACCCCCTTGCATCCGTCCGGCTCTTTTGGTACAATACTCGAAATACCTAAATACGACATGTGGAAGGAGAGCGCAGAGATGCACGGATATTTAGTATTAGAAAATGGCAAAGTGTTCAAAGGTCAGCGGTTCGGTATCGGCGGTGACGTCACAGCGGAAGTCGTGTTCACTACCGGGATGACAGGTTATTTAGAAATATTGACCGACAAAAGCTATGCAGGACAGATTGTGGTTCAAACATTCCCATTGATTGGAAATTACGGTGTTATTCCACCGGATTTTGAGGGTGGTTCCGTTACCCCGGCAGGTTATGTTGTAAAAGAGTGGTGTCAGATTCCTTCTAATTTTCGTAGTGAAGGCAATCTCGACACTTTTTTTGTGGAACAAGGTGTCATTGCTCTGGCCGGGATTGACACCCGGGCTTTGACCAAGGTGATTCGAGAGGCCGGTGTCTTGCGGGGCTGTATCACAGATAACCCGGAGAATGTGGACTTTGGAGCCTCAATACAAGGCAAGGTCGCCCAAGTGAGTACCAAGGAAATCTACACCGTACAGGCGGAAAACGAAACATACAAAGTCGCCCTGTTAGACTGTGGTGTACGAAACAGTATCTGTCAGGCACTGGCAGAGCGCGGCGCATCCGTCACCATCTACCCCCATGACACCAAGGCGGCGGATATCCTAGCCACAAAGCCAGACGGTATCGTCATTGCAGGCGGCCCCGGCAACCCAACAGAATATGAGGCAATTGTTGCCGAGGTCAAAACCCTTGCTGACGCCAAGATTCCCCTATTCGGCATCTCTCTGGGCCATCAGCTACTAGCTCTAGCCCATGGGTACAAGATTGACACCCTCCACACAGGGCACCGTGGCTCGAACCAGCCCGTCCGCCATACGGAGACAGGCAAAGTGTGCATCACCGGACAAAACCATCGCTATGTAGTGGATGCAAGTAGCCTAGACGGGCAAGCCAAGGTTCTCTTTGAGCATGTCAATGACCAAAGCTGTGAAGGGCTCCGCTACTTGGACAAGCCCGCCCTGTCCGTCCAGTTCTACGGTGGGCCGAAAGATACCCTGTTCCTGTTCGACGACTTTATTAAGCTGATGGAGGGCCAATCACATGCCATTAAATAAAGATATCAAAAAAGTACTGGTCATCGGCTCCGGCCCGATTGTCATCGGACAGGCCGCCGAGTTCGACTACGCTGGCACCCAAGCCTGCCGCGCCCTGCGGGAAGACGGGATTGAGATTGTCTTGGTCAACTCCAACCCCGCTACCATCATGACGGACAAGGTCATGGCGGATAAGATTTATATTGAGCCGTTGACCTTAGATACAGTCAAGCGGATTATTAAGATGGAACAGCCCGACGGCGTTCTCTCGGGCCTCGGCGGACAGACGGGCTTGACCCTGTCCATGCAGCTTGCCAAGTCCGGCTTTTTGGCTGAACACAACGTGCGGCTCCTCGGCTCGTTCCCGGAGACCATTGACAAAGCGGAAGACCGTCAGATTTTCAAAGACACCATGATTGAAATCGGCCAGCCAGTCATCGAGTCCGAGACCGTGACCACCGTTGAAGGGGCCTTGACCTTCGCCAAGAAAATCGGCTACCCCGTGGTCGTCCGTCCCGCTTTTACCATGGGCGGCGCAGGCGGCGGGATTGCGTATTCCGAAGCGGAGTTAGAGAGTTTTGCCGCAAACGGCCTGCTCCTCTCCCCTATCACCCAAGTGCTGATTGAACGGTGCATCTCCGGCTGGAAAGAGATTGAGTTTGAAGTACTCCGAGACTCTGCCGACAACGCCATCATCGTCTGTAGCTTGGAAAATGTGGACCCTGTGGGTGTCCACACCGGGGACAGTATCGTGGTGGCTCCGGCCCTGACGTTAGCGGACAAAGAACTCCAAATGATGCGGACTGCGGCCTTGGATATCGTCCGGGCCTTGGGGGTAGAGGGGGGCTGTAATGTGCAGATGGCCCTGCACCCCACCAGTTTTGACTACGCCATTATTGAGGTTAACCCCCGTGTGTCCCGCTCGTCTGCGTTGGCCTCGAAAGCCACCGGATTCCCCATTGCCAAGATTGCCACGAAGATTGCCGTGGGGTATACCTTAGACGAGATTCCAAACACCGTCACCGGTAAGACCTCTTGCGCTTTTGAGCCGACCTTGGACTATGTGGCACTTAAGTTCCCCAAGTGGCCCTTTGATAAGTTTGTCTACGCCAAGCGGGACCTCGGCACCCAGATGAAAGCCACCGGCGAGGTCATGACCTTAGCCGACAGCTTTGAGATGGCCATCATGAAAGCCGTCCGTGGTGCAGAAATTGGGCTGGACACACTGAACATGCCAAAACTCAAAACCATCACCGACGAAGACCTCCTTACCCGTCTGCAAAAAACCACAGATGAGCGGATTTTTGAGGTGTATGAGGCTCTATGCCGTGGCTTTACCGTAGATAAGGTACATGAATTGACAGCAATTGACCGATTCTTCTTGTATAAGCTCCTAAACCTCGTCCAATACGAAGCACTCTTAGCCGAGGGGAACTTAGACGAAGAGACCTACAAAACCGGTAAGCGGCTGGGCTATACGGACAAGGTGATTCGCAATCTATCTGGCCAAAAACTGCCCTGCCATCTGGCACCCACCTATAAGATGGTGGACACCTGTGCCGCAGAGTTCGCCGCCGCCACGCCATACTTCTATGCCACCTATAACTGCCCCGAAGCAGGCGGCGAGAATGAGGCGGCTCCCTTTGTGGGCAAGGCAAAGAAAGGTACCATTATCGTCCTCGGCTCCGGCCCTATTCGTATCGGACAAGGCATCGAGTTCGACTACGCCAGCGTCCACTGTGTCCACAGCTTGAAAGCATTGGGCTATGAGGTGGTACTCATCAACAACAACCCGGAAACCGTCTCCACCGACTTCGACACCGCCGACCGCCTGTATTTCGAGGCATTGACCCCAGAGGATGTCCAGCGGATTATCGACCTGGAACAACCCATCGGCGTGGTGGTGGCCTTCGGCGGTCAGACGGCGATTCGGCTTACCAAACACCTGCAAAAAGTCGGTGTTCCCATCATCGGTGCCTCCGCCGACTGTATCGACATGGCGGAAGACAGAGAGCGGTTTGACGACCTGCTGGAGCGGCTGGATATCAAGCGGCCCCGCGGGTTTACGGTCAAAACCACAGAGGACGCCCTAGCGGCGGCAAAAAAGGTGGGCTATCCGGTTCTCATGCGCCCCTCTTACGTTTTGGGCGGGCAGAATATGATTATCGCTTTCTCTGATGCGGACATTGAGGAGTACATGGCAATCATCTTAGACCAAGACAGCGGCAATACGGTGCTCATTGACAAATACCTCTCCGGGATTGAAATTGAGGTGGATGCCATCTGTGACGGACAGGACATCTTAATCCCCGGTATCATGGAGCATATTGAACGCACCGGCATCCACTCCGGCGACAGTATCGCCCTATACCCAGCAAAAAGTGTGACTTCTGCACTGGAAGAAAAAGTGCTGGACATTACCAAACGCATTACCCAAGGTCTCGGCGCTATCGGGATGGTGAATATCCAGTACATCATACTGGACAATGACGTGTATGTCATTGAAGTCAACCCCCGTGCCAGCCGGACAGTGCCGTATTTGAGCAAGATTACCGGCGTGCCAATGTGTGAGCTTGCCACACGGGTTAGTTTGGGTGAACAACTCTCTGACCTCGGCTTTGGTACAGGCATCTTCCCTGTCGGCCCTTACGTGGCGGTAAAAGTGCCCGTGTTCTCCTTTGAAAAACTGGCCGACGTAGACACCCAACTAGGCCCGGAGATGAAATCCACCGGCGAGGTCTTGGGCCTCGGCCGGGCCGAGGAAGAGGCTATGTACAAAGGTCTTATCGCCGCTGGCTATAAGCTCGACCGCAAAGGCGGCGTGTTCCTCAGCGTCCGGGACAGCGATAAAGATGAGATTGCCGAGATTGCCCGGAAATTCCATGGCATTGGTCTCCCCCTCTACGCCACGGCGGGTACAGTGCAAATACTGGAAAAATCCGGCCTCTCTGCAACGGTGGTCAATAAAATCCACGAAAACAGCGAGAATAATGTCATCACACTGTTGGAGAGCGGGGATATCAGCTACATCGTCTCCACCTCCGCCAAGGGCCGTGACCCTCGGCGGGACAGCGTAAAAATCCGCCGCCGGGCCTCCATACTGCGGATTCCGTGCTTAACGTCACTAGACACTGCAAGAGCACTTGCAGATTGTTTGATGAGTTATTACAGTCAGGATAATACAGAGCTGGTTGATATTTGTACGTTGTAGATTTAGATGGAAAAAACCACCAGCCGCACCCTTTACTTGTGGGTGCGGCTGTTGTTCTATTATCCGATTGGCTTCCCTTCTTCATACCGAGTGGTTGTGTCGCCTTGTTCCAACACCTCTCCCCCCGCCGCCTGCCAGCCCGCTTTGAATGCCATGCGTACCAAAGAAAATAAGGCATCTTCTGCTTTGTCATATTCCTGACCGTCAATAAAATCACTGAATGAACTTTCAAACTCTTTCATAATCGTCACCCCGCAAGTCACTATTGGATTCATATTATAGATAAAATTCATCTATAAGTCAATAGACAATTTCTATCTATTGTAGAATATCTTTGGTGATGATATGAAAAATCGAATTTTAGATTTAAGAACAGATGCAGATTTGAGGCAAATAGATGTTGCAAATGCCATTGGAATTACGCAACGAAAATATAGCTATATCGAAACGGGCACACAACAAGTTACAGAGGAAATGCTAGTAAAACTTGCATCCTTTTACAACACCAGCGTGGACTATTTGCTCGGACTAACAGACGATCCCGCCCCCTATCCACGCAAACGAACCAAATAAAACTGTCGTGCCTTTTACGGGTACGGCAGTTTTTCCTCAAACAAGACACACTGTTGCCCTGTTCGATGTGATACAATAACAAAAATCACCCATCAGGAGGCATCTCATGAAAGTAACCGTCACACAAAACTATCCCCACAAATGGGAGTTTCAAGGCACATTCCCCACCTTTCCAAAAGGTACCCCCGTTGCCATGGCCCAAGAGGAAGACTCCGATTTCCCGGGCTGGTACGCTTGTGACATTGCCGGGCATACACCCTATATTCCCGGTGTCTTTGTCAGGGACGGCAAGCTAACAAGAGACTATAATCCCACAGAACTCATTCAAGCCGCCGGTGACAAGCTGGAGATACACGAAATCGTCCACGCATGGCTACTGGCGACAAACGACAAGGGCATCACAGGCTGGATTCCAGCAGAGTGTGTTGTAAGCACGGATAACTAAATGACTCAACTAAAAAGCACCGGGCCCATAAGGGGCAGTTTGTCAAGAGGTAGAATGATCGTTTATAAAAAATATAGGAGAAGCCAACCGTTGGCTTCTCCTATATTCAGCATATAATTCTTTTATATTAAAAAGCCACGCTCCAACCCGAAAGAAACACCGCCTTCCCAATCTGCCGAAAGGTGTGAACGAACGCTGTTAAACAAGTGTACAACAACATCTAAGTGGACAGGTTTTTTCTCATAGCCTGGCAGGAATCGGTATTCGCGATCGGTATTTCTTTGTTTTCTTAATACATATATCTGATCAACTTGATATTTTTTCAAGTTAACACTTTCTGTAAGCTTTAACCACTCAGCCACAACAATGTACAGCGCATTTGGATTCCTAGTAAGAAGCTGTGCGCCTGCTGTAGAAGAACCTTCTAACATAGTTTTATCAAGATAGGTTTTACATTCAATGGCAACCGCAGGTACCTCGATGACAATGCTTTCAGCTTGCTCATTCCCGGCACAATGCATAGAAGCTATTATTTTAGCACCGATGACGAAATCATGATCCTTCTTTTCAATACGAGCGTGTGGCTTTTTTACCATGTCTGAATAATTTTTGGGCATAAAGAATATATCCTTAAAACTATGGCTTTTACCAATTAACGCACTAGATGAATAACTTCCAACCAAATCCTTAAACAAATAATACATAAATTCCTCTAATACGGAGGAATGAAGATTTGAACGAGAATCAAAATTTTCAGCATAATGCTGTTGGTCGATAAAATCTTTGTATTGGTTGAAATAATCCACTCTTTGTTTCAGTATGTCCATATCATGTTCGTCCGTTTCTGCGAAGGGACCTTGGAGTGATAAATTTGCAGCTTTCCATTTATCATATTCTTCTTTAATTTCTGCAAGGAAAGCCTTTGAAATATCGTCATTGTATTTGCGACTGTCTCCCATTTTTGAGGCAATATTATCTCCATGAACAAACATCATTTACACCTGCCTTTTCAAATTATCAGCAATAGCCTGAGCCATAAGTGGTGGAACAGCATTACCTATCTGATTGTATTGACATAAGTGCTTTTCCCCTATTCGCCCTTCTTTCTCTAATAACTTTTGACTGACTACTGTTGGTTTTCCGTGGAAAACATACCAATCAGGGAATGATTGGATCCGGGCTCCTTCGCGAGCAGTAAAATTTCTATTTCGATATGGATGGACAAAATTCGCATAGAAAGATGCGGGTATTGTATGACAGGGAGCATTTGGATACATCCTACGATTATTCTGGTCATATACTTTTGTAGACAATTCACCATTACCATTTCGTTTATATGGCATTAGGTGTGCGGGTACATCAGCTACAGACTCTCCCCACCTCATTACGGAAAATCGTTCAACAGTCCGCTTTGAATGCATCATTGCTTTATGGTTATAAACTTTTTTTGAGTATTCTCTCATTAGTTGTTGATATTCATTTTGAGGTGAAATTGAATATTCTAATACTTCCGCACCTTCGCGTGCCTCTATGAGTGGAAGATCAGAAATTGCGTCCCATAGTGTTGGAGATTGCTTTAATGAATCTAGTCCTGAAAATAATGATGGTTCGCTTGAGTGTGTTGCTAAAGGGAATGGCCTTGTCAACTTTTTCTTACTAGCGATAACAAACAATCGTTTCCGTATTTGCGGAACACCGAATGAAGTAGCATCAAGCACATCTATGTAGACATTATATTTTAATCCCTCAAGTTCAGATTCTACAATGTCTATAACATTATCTCCTGATTTAGTTTTGGCTTTTAACAAATTAGGAACATTTTCCATAATGATCAAACTCGGTGAAAACAGTTTCCCAAATCGAATCATTTCTATAAATAATGAATTTCTTGGATCTGTCGGATCCCCTGCATTTTTTGTACAAATAGAAAATCCTTGACAAGGAGGTCCTCCTAAAATGATGTCAGGTTTATTATCTTGAAAAGCACTAAGTACTTCTTCATCAGAAAAGGACGCAATATCGCCTATAAGCACCTTTGAAGATGGATGATTATGCTGAAACGTTTCAGCAGCCCATTTATCAAGCTCAATAGCACCAATTAAATTAAATCCAGCTAGCTGGAATCCTAAGCTAAATCCGCCTGCACCTGCAAATAAGTCAAGAACATTCATATAATCACCATGTCAGTTTTTTGTTTTTCTCTCCACTAATTGACTTATTATATCATTATTTCCTCAAAATTTCCACTATATTTTCCGCTTGCGTTTTCTGCATATTTCGCATATTCTGTAGTGTATCAAGGCATCTATTCTCCCGGCAGGACGCACACACCCGCTAGGGTGTATAAGTGCGCCGATTGGTTTTCGCCCAATCAGATTTGCAAACTGTGCCGAAAAGAAAGACAGCGTTCCACCTTTATGCCAGAACGCTGTCTTTTTCGTTTCTTCGGCTTGTAAAGAGGTTATCAACCCCTGACCTCTGCGAAGCATAGAATCACTGCAAATAAGACGCTTGCCCGTATTGTTTAGTAGAGGTCTATCAAAACCTCCCTCTACAACATACACCATAGGCCCGGTGCTTTTTGCGTCGTAACAATCTTATTTCAGTTCTACTTTTGCGCCGACTTCTTCCAGTTGCTTTTTCAGCGCTTCGGCATCGTCTTTGGAGACGCCTTCTTTTAGGGTTGCAGGCACAGCTTCAACTTTGGCTTTCGCCTCAGCCAGACCCAAGCCGGTGACTTCACGAACCACTTTGATAACCTTGATTTTTTCGCTGCCGAAATCTGTCATGACAACGTCAAACTCGGTTTTCTCTTCTTCTGCGGCCGCAGCAGGTGCAGCAGCAACAGCAACAGCAGCAGGAGCAGCGGCTGATACGCCGAACTCGTCTTCCAGTGCCTTTACAAGCTCAGAGAGCTCTAGTACAGTCATTGCCTTTACTTCTTCAATTAGAGCAGTTACTTTTTCGCTAGCCATTTTTTATGTCCTCCAGTAATTTTAATTTTAATTTTTTTGATGTTACATTATGCAGACTTTTGATCTGCGACCGCCTGTAGTGCCACGGCTAGGCCGCGGATGTTGGCGTTGAGCACGGTGGCAAGCCCGCTGATGGGCGCAATCATAGTACCCAGCACCTGTGCCACCAATACGTCTTTGGCGGGCAGTTTTGCAAGGGCCACAACCTCATCGGCAGTGATGACCTTACCGTCAACGAAACCGGCTTTGATTTGCATGGGCTTATCTTTGCCCACATACTCAGCAACCAATTTCGCAGACGCCACCGGGTCTTCCGTGTGGATGGCTAGTGCCGTTGGCCCGGCCAAGAAAGATTGCAGGTCAGAGAGCGCTGTGTCATTCGTGGCAAAGCGAAGCAGGCTGTTTTTGATAACCGCATACTCCACACCGGCTTCCCGCATCTTGCGGCGCATCTCCGTGTCGGTGGTTACATCGGTGCCTTTGTAATCCACCAAAACTCCGGCCACGCTGCCGTCTAGCTTCTCAACTAGTGCTTTGACCAGTTCTTGCTTTTCGCTCAAAATTTTTGCACTTGGCATATTTCTTTCTCACCTCCCAGAGTTCAAAATAAAAAAATCCTCTCGTCCCTGAAGGACAAGAAGACACAATACTAGTATCATCCAGCCTCCCTCGGCAGGGCTTATTGACCGCCTGCTGTCTTTGGAACGCTTTAATAGTATACCAGTGGGATACGAGGATGTCAAGTGGAAAGCGGAAAAAATCAAGAGAGGCGCAATTAAGGGGAACGGTGGGTACACTGCGCTGCACAAATAAAGCCCCTCTGTCTACACATTATAATATGCCACCCCTAGCTGGGTACGGTTGCTTACCTCTAGCTTCTCCATAATCACAACGATATTATTCCGTACTGTCCCCTCGCTGAGAAACAGTTGCGCCGCAATCTCTTTGTTGGTTAGCCCTTGGGCCACAAGGCGGGCAATGTCTTTCTCTCGGGGGGTCAGTTTTTCCAAGGCCGGATTTTCTGTCATGGTCAACTTTTTGAGGACATCCGTGTCCAGCACTCCGGTGCCCTCTAGCAACACCCGCAGTTTCCCTGGGATGGCTGAAATCTGGTCTGTCTTAATCAAATATCCGTCCGCCCCAGCAGTAAGGGCTTGTTGGATATTGGGCTTATCGTCAAAGGTGGTCAGCATCATAATTTTCACATGGGGGAACCGCTGTTTGATGAGCCGGGTGGCGGCGATCCCGTCCACGCCGGGCATACGAATATCCATGAGCAGAATATTCGGCGCATGGGCCTCGCAAAGCTGTAGTGCCTCTGCCCCGTCAGCGGCAGTGCCAACTACGGTAATGTCCGGTTCTGCACCTAGGGTGAGGGATAGACTTTTGCGGATTAAGGGGTCGTCATCAACGATTAATAGCTTCATTGTCATCTTGTGGGGCCTCCTCCTTTATTGGTATTACACACACCACGCGGAACGTATCACCGGCATGTACCGACAAACTTCCGCCGATGGCGGCGGCACGTTGGCGCAGGTTTCGTAAGCCGCTTCCCAGCGTGCTATTTTTCGCTCCTATCACACCGTCGTTTTCGATACAGAGTCGCACAATGTGAGGCGTTGCGTCTAAATCCACAGTCACCCTCGTTGCCACCGCATGGCGGACTGCGTTGGTCAGGCCCTCTTTCAAACAGGCTTCCAGCATATTCCAGATGTACATGGGAATCTTTGATGTGTCCCCATAGACATGAAAGTCCGCTTGACAGGCGGGGAATTTGTTGCAAATTTCTGATAACGCCTCCACCCCTAAAAACGTGACTGCTGACAGGTTATGTACCGCCTCTCGAATCTTATTGGCACCGCTGTCAAGGCGGGCTAGGGCGGCATCGTATAGTTCTAGGGCATCGGGGTTCTCCCCTGTCATAATGCGTCGGGCTGTTTGGAGGGAGATATACGCCGCCACAATCTCGTGGCCTGCGTTATCGTGAATATCCCGTGCAATCCGGGTACGCTCGGCGACTACGGTCATCTGCTCGACTCGCGCCAGCGCAACGCTGAGATCCCGTTGTATGCTCTCTAACTCAAAGTACCGTCCTACCGAGCGGTCTCGGAGGTTATATTTCTCTTGCCGCTCTCTTTGCCAATGACCGAGAAACAGCCCGGCAAGGGCCGCTAGACCCAGTACGGAAACCAACAACGGGTTGAAATCAAAAAACAAATACAATCCCGCAAACACAGCCCAGTGAAGCCCAAAATACATGGCGGCAAACAAGGGCAACGCCAGCGCAAACGGCACATCACCGCCTGTGGCGGACAAAGCAATGCAAGCCACAATGTCAATCGCCACCGTGCCGGTCAGATTCGGAAACCGCCAGCGGAACAGTGCCATGACCGTTAATATCAAAAGCAGGAAAAAGCCCGTTGTGCTGCCCTCTATACCGCCACCTGCGAGCCAGAGCGCGAACAACAAGCCAATTCCTGCCGAGTGGCAGAGCAAAAACCAAGTTTTTGGTGCCCAAACATTTCTCATACGATTCTGCGTTTTCCTCCATAGAGCAGAAATGCCACGGTGAAGAGCGACATGACTGCAACGCCAATCCAGAATTGGTTATTCATGACACCTGTTTCTAATACCGCACGTAGTCCCCGCATGGCCCAGTACACTGGAAAAATGACGCCTACGTACTCTAGCAACCCAGGAAACACAGTCACCGGGAACGTGACCCCGCCGATAAAGGCCGTGAGAAATAGCACGAGACTAAATCCGGCGCCGCTATCCGCCTTGCTCTTGAACAGACAGTGCCACGCAAACGCCATGGCAACAGATGCCAATGTCAGTATAGTATAGCACAAGAATACCGCAAAGGAAAGTGTCACGCTCCAGTCATACAATACCATACCCAAAATGGAGACCAACCCCATCTGTACAAAGAGAGGAACTGCGCAAGACAACAGGTTTTCCGTTAGGTACCGCCGCATGGTGATGGGTGCCGCCAGAATACGGATCACCGCACCGTCTGTCTTGTCTGCTAAAATGTTCAAGCTCATCAAATACGCACTGCTCATCGTGAGCATAGCGAGGAGCGCAAACCCACCATCGGCGAAGAATCCGACATTGCCACCTGCCCATAACGGCCGAATCAGGATCAATGCGATGGGCATGAGATAGGTGCAAATCAAAGTCAGTGGGTTACGGGTACTGCGGAGCAGGGCAAATCGAAAGATTGTCACGCTTTCCGCCTCCTTCCAAGGGCAAATACCAGTACAGCCAGCACTGCGGTGATTGCCGCTAACACACCAATGTTAAACATGGCTTCACTCATATCATCTAAGACAGGTCCGGCAAATAAGATTGCCCGGGACGCAAGGGATAAGGGGGTGCCGTGTTGTTGCAGGAACGTGGCAATGGCACTGTTTCCTAATGGAACAAAGAAGAAACCGGATAGCAACATCATGCCAAAACAGAATATCATGCTAACAGTGGTGGCATTCTTTCTCTTCGGTGCCAATTGAGAAATCAGGGCCGCAACCAACTGGCTCATAATGGAAATAATCAAAAGCACAGCGATCAAAACCAGCGGGTTGCCCCATTGTACATCAAATATCAACGCTGCCACGGTAAACACCAATGCCCCTTGCAGTAGGTTGAACATCCAACTGGCCATCGATGCGCCCATCAAAAATGTGCGTTGTGGAACCGGGGACGCCATAAGCCGCCACCGTACGGGGCCTTCTCTCAGGTCATCGTAGATATGATAGATCAGTATCTCGCCGGAGAAAAATTGGAACGATACCATGAATCCCGCCGCAATAACCGTTGCTAAGGCCGATGTATCAACAGCGTCACCTGCCATATCTTGCATAAATCCGATGTTGCCCAGCATGTTGAGCATGACTAGCCCCAAGGGCAATAAGACATAGAAAATCAGATTCTGGGGAGCACAAATGTTTCGCTTAAAATAATGAGAAAAAATCAGTGAAAATCTACCCATTTCTACACCTCCTCGTCGCGGAGCCGCTTACCGGTAAGCGTGAGGAACACGTCTTCCAAGTTCGGCTTATCTTCGGAGAAAGAGGTCACGCCGCCATTTCTGTGGGCGACTTCCATAATACGGTTCACATTCCCGCTTCCGGCACTGGAGATGATCTGATAGTGGTTGCCGTTGACCATCACATTTTTCACGCCGGAGATAGCACGAAGCTCTTCTGTCAACGCCTCTGACGGTCTGGCGGCGTAAAGGTTCACGCGATCCTCATACTGGATACGGCCCATGAGCTCGTCGATGGTACCCTCGGCAATCACACGCCCGGCATCCATGATAGCGATACGGTCGCAAATGGCCTGTACTTCTTCCATGTAGTGAGAGGTGTAGATGACCGTGGTACCTTGGTCGGCGATTTTCTTCACGGACTCTAAGATATGGTTCCGAGATTGGGGGTCAATCCCTACAGTCGGCTCATCCATGATAACCAGTTTCGGCTTATGAACCAGTGCGCAAGCAATATTCAATCGCCGCTGCATCCCGCCGGAGAAAGTCTTCGGTCGCTTGCTGGCCCGGTCAGTAAGTCCCACGAACTCTAACATGGTTTTCACATTGGCCTCTAACACAGCGCCTCGCAAACCGTACAGACCGCCGAAGTAGCGTAGGTTCTCAACAGCGGACAAGTCTTGGAACACTGTAATTTCTTGGGTGACCAGCCCCAGCTCTTGCCGGGTTTTGAGGTTGCGGGTATTTTGCTTTTTACCAAACACTTGTATCTCGCCGCCGTCTGCGTCAATCAAGCCGCATAGGGTGCGGATAGCGGTGGTTTTCCCCGCCCCGTTTGGGCCCAACAGACCCAGAACTTCGCCCTCTACTACATTTAAATTCAGGTGATCCAGTGCGGTCATGTCGCCGTAGCGTTTGACTACGTTTTTCATTGTTGCTATCATTGTGATGTCCTCCTTGTTTGTTATCTGGGCCTATTATGTCACAAGGAGCGGGAGCTGAATAGTGACATTTGTCACTGTTTTTGGGGAGGAGTGTTTTTTGGATACTTAGGGGATGGTGTCCTCGGTGTTCCGGCCCTTGTCCTTTTCTTGGTTTGGTGGGTTGCGTTTGCACCTTGTAGGGGGCGTGCTCCCTGCGCGTCCCGGCTCTTGGCCTTTGCTGTTCGGCGTTGCCGCCGATTCTATCTCGGCGCAGGCCAAGGGCTGGTCATGTCCTGCCGGACGGGCCTTCTTTTTGTCGTTGAACAAAAAGAAGCAAAAAGTCAACACAGGGGCTGCGCCCCTATGTACCCGCAAAGGTCAAGGGCAAATGTAGAGACCGTTTTCATGTTATACTCTGTGCTGGCGACAATACTCATCTACCAGAAGTCCGGTTGCCTCGGAACCTAGAAGGGCGGTTGCCGCCGCCGGTGGGATGTTCTATTGAAATGCGCTTGTGAACGGGGAGCGTAGGATCAAGAGTGCCTTGTAGGGGACGCTGCCTTTGGCGGCCTGTCCCTTTTGGTTTGCGGTAATTTAGTTTGGAACTATCTATTTTTTTGCCTTTTTTCATTGACAATTCCATGTTTTTGTGCTATTATGTGAGCAAGAAGTGTTGCATACAGAATCAATCTGCAAATAGCATACAAACAATCGAAGAAAAATAAGCCTTACATTTTGTCAGTAAAAGGAGGGGACTAGCAATGAATCAAGCGAAACGAAAAAAGTGGTTTGCGCCAAGTTTACTGGCGTGTGCGTTGCTTGCCGTGCTCGGAATGCATTTCTTTTCCCAAGGCAATGCTGTAGAGCAAGAGCAGGGTGCTATGGCACAAGAAGCGGAGATTGCAGAGCATGACGATTTGGAACAAGTGACTCGGATACAGACGTTCAGCTGGTGGACACTCCCTGAGGATACTTTGATGGAAGGTGCATCGCTTGTTGTGCATGGCAGAGCGACAGGGGCATCAGAACCCTTTTTCGTCGAGAGCACGTACGGAGGGCGTACTATTTTTACGGATTACTATATCCGCATTTATGAAACGCTCCGTGGTGTGCCCTCCGCATGGGAGATAATAGTCAGAGTAGAGGGCGGAAGCGCAGATGGCATGGTGATTCAATCACAGTTGGAAGATTTGTTTGTGACCGGCAACGAGTACCTGTTATTCTTAAACGTACCGGGCGGCGGGGTCTTCGATACGCCGGGGGACTATTACTATATCGTTGGCGGGCCAAACGGCGTATTCAGGAAAGGGTCGCCCATTAGAGCGCAGCGGGTTTTAGGCGAAAATGAGGCTTTGTTTATACAGTCCCACGGCCTTGGCAAAGAATTTATTTTATCAGAGCTTCGCAACCAACTGGAGCAAGTAAATGCCACCGTTCCACCTCCTGATGAGGATGCCCTGCGGCAAATGGGCATAGATGCCATTTTAAAAAACATTGAAAATGGCATCTTGCTCCCGGATACCGATTTGCTTGATGAGGTGCAAAATCGGCCGAGCCGTCCTGCTTGGATTGTTGAAGGGCGAGCAGCTTGTAGCTGACAATACCCACGAAAAAGCACAGAGCAAACCACCGCCGCATTCCGACAACAGGAATGTGGCGGTATTGTTACGCTTCGATTCGGCTTGTTTCAACTCCCCATCGGCATACCTTGCGGTTTTCGCTGGGTACACAAGCAAAATCTACCCCGTCGGCGGTGCCGTGGGGTAGATTTTGCTAGGCGCTTCTCTTGTTATCGCACTGTTGCGCCTGGGGTTGCTGCGCCCCGCCCTGAAGTCCAAGGGGTCACGACCCCGTCTCTGGCCCAGCGGGTGGATCCGGCGTTGCGGGTACCGTCTGTGCCGGTCATGCCGCCCACAGCACCGCGGTTGTTCACACGTCCACCGGGTCGGTCGGCATCAATCCCATTGCCGATAATCCCGTCGGTGTCTGTCACTCTGCCACCGTGGCGATAGTGATGCCCGTCTGTCCGGTAATGGTGATTGTGGTGGCGGTATCCGTCCGTCCGATGGTTGTGATGGCGGCCCCGGGCGATATTGCCATCGGTCACATATCCGTCGTGCCGGTAATGGTACCCGTCTCTATGCACCCTGTTGGTATCTACTACCGTTCTGCCTGTGTTACAGCCAGTGAACAGTGCGAGAAACATCAGGGCAGTCAGGGCAAGCCAAACTATTTTTCTCATTTTGTTTTCCTCCGTGTTTGCGTTGTGATTTACGCAGGTTTAGTATGGGCAGTTTTACAGGTTTCAACGCTGGAAGATTATGGGCGGGGCTTTTGGTTTTTGTCAATAGCCACGACAGTTCTGATTCAGAATAAATATGAATAATATCGAAAAAGCTTGCATATTTATAAAATCTGTGGTAGACTTCTAAAAGCGTGGTAACACACACTGAAATTATGAAACACACGGAAAGGAAGCAAAAAACGATGGATACGAAAAAAATCGCAAGCTCAGTACTGGCGCTACTATTGATGTTAGCGCTTGTGCTACAACCACTTGCACTCGCGGTTCCTGCGGATGCGACCTATGCGGAAGAGACAACCGCGCCTGTAGAGGAAATGGAAGTAGCAGGCACCGTTATTTTCCAAGAAGAATTTGAAACATCAGACGGTGAAATTCCAACACCGGCCTATGATGATGGCGAAAACTCTGATCGTGATACAGAGCCGACATGCTACGACCTCCCGCTTATGGTCGATATGGTGGAGACGCCTTCTCCACGCAGGGCGGCCCGGTCTGTGGGCGGCAGCGGGATTCCGCATCTTTACGCACAACAAGGCGTAGTCCGCAGCTCTGGTGAGGCGACAGGTGCCGCAATGCGGATTGATCGTGTCCGGGTTCTCGACGGCGGCGAAAACCAAGCCCGCTGGAGAGACCAAGTCGGCGCGGGACATAGTGTCTATCAAGGCGATAGCGGCAACTGGTACACAACCTCAAGAGCCGCCGCTTTGGATGACCGCCGTGTATTCTATTTCCATATAGACGTTCCTGCTACATTTGTTGCAGAAGCCTTAGCTGATCCGGCTACATTTGCAAACAGAGCTTCTGTTACATACGGTGGTGTGGCACTTACGGTCTGGCGTAGCGGCAATACCTCCTTTACTGGTAACGCTGACTTGATTGAACTTGCCAGCCGTACTGTCATTGAGCATGATGACGGGTCAGCTACCCTTGAGGTCGGTCTGCAATTTAACACACCATATGCCGCCGGTGCCGGTGTCAATGCCCCCGGCAATGCAGATGGCGGTTGGAGAAACTTTGGGCAAGGCGGATTCCCGCTGGGGTTGCGCCCATTGCTCGGCACATTTGATGTGGGCATCCGATTTAATAACATCGAAATTGGTAGTATGCCGCTCCGCCTCAACTTATATGATGATTTCATGCAATGGTATGAAATTGACCAGTGGGCACAGGACTTGCAGGCGGAAGCAGGCGAGAACAAATCCATCAACGGCCGCCATGTTGACGTAAACGTCATCGGCCACAGCCTCATGGGCAGACCGATTTGGAATGTGGCCATCGCGGCAGACCAAGCGGCGGTTGACCATTACTTAAATGTCACCCTGCCCCTCATGCGTGACGATCCGGACGAACTCAGACGGCAAATTGAGGCGGGTGTCCACCATCGCATGGCAATTTACATGACCAATATCCACCCGGACGAAGTGTCCGGCGTTTGCTCACAACTGGTCGTCGTAGAGCAACTGATTCATAACGATGAGATTTTCTTTGAATATGCGACTGAGACGGAAACGATATGGGAAACTTGGCGAACCGGCTCGAACAACAACCACAACCGTGTGCAAAGAACCAGCACGGACACGAACAGGGTCGTCATGCCTGTTGCGGATGTGTTGGACGATTTCATCATCCTCTTCTGCCCCACCAACAACCCGGACGGTCGGGAAGGGTTGAGAAGAGTCAACGCATATGGGTTTGACATGAACCGGGACGGTTCCTCCCAAGTCCACCCTGAAAACAGATACATGATTACAGAAATTCTCCGCTGGAGCCCGATTATCCAGCTGGACCTGCACGGTCATGTTGCGGCACTCCTCATCGAGCCGTGTACCGCACCCCACAACCCGAACTATGAGTATGACCTCATGCGCCCCATGATGGTTCGTCTCGCGGATGCAATGGGCCATGCCGCCATTGCGGGGCCGTATAACCGCTTTATGATTCCGGCGGTACACAGACAAGAGGGTTGGGACGATGCCGGCCCGCTCTATCTGCCGGTCTTCATGTCACACTTTGGCATCTTGGGCTTCACACTGGAAATCCCCCACGCCAACCAAGAAAGTGCGGATGCCAACCTTGCCATGATTTATGCGGCAATTAACTACGCATCTAGAGAGCATAATTTCAACGAAATCGTATCCAATAAGCTCACGCAAATGCACCGGGGTGTCAACAACATTGACGCACGAGAGTCAGTTGACCCATACTTTGTTGACACAAGCACATTCGCACAACTCACAGACGCCGAAGTAGCAGACGGAGACCCCCGCACAGGTTCACGCCCGACTGGATACCTTGGTCGTCCCCGTATCCATGCACCGGCGCACCCCCAAGCCTGTGAAGACGGCTATCTGGACTTCTTCCCGGACTGGTGGGTTATCCCTGCTGACGAGGTGTTGCAATACAACAGAACCGAAGCGTACAGAGGCGTTGAAAATCTGATAAGACAGCAAATCCATGTGGATCGTCTCACCGCCCCTGTTACCCATGACGGTGTGACATACCCAGCGGGCACCTTTGTGGTTGACATGCGCCAATCCTTCCGGGGTGCCGCGAATACGCTATTGGGTTACGGCTATGACGCGTCGTTCTCTTCTACTATTTACGCCGGCGTTCTCTCTGCCCACCCGACTACCCGTGGGTTTGCCGCAACACCCCTTTGGGCAGAAAACCTCTTTACCGATTACTTAGCGCCGTTACCCGGCTTTACCGTCCCGGCTACTGTGCTGGCAAGCGGTGACAGCGAATATCTCGTCATTCGCAACAAAGCGCAAGACACCATCCTTGTTGTCAATGATCTGCTCCGTGCAGGTGTAGACGTTTGGATGCTGACCGAGTTTGCCCAAGGCGGCAGAGTGGGTGATTTCGTGGTCGCCCGGACTGACCTAACCGGCCACAGCGCATTAGAAGGCCGCCGCATTGACACAACAGGATATCTCAACGAAGTCCCTGCAACCGCAGGTGCCTTGGTGCAACCAAACGTTGCCGTGCAAAACGCCGGTCTCGGCGCAGGGCAGGGCACCACACAGGTCACCCGATATATCGTCAACCACATGCTGGGCTTTGACATGGTGACAATAGAGGCCGCCGAAAATGTGATAGACAGCATGGCATGGCACAATGCTAACATTATGGTCACAGTAAATGCCCTAAATCCGGCGGCACGCAACTGGTTAAATGACAACCAAATTCCATTTGTCATCATGGGCAACAGTGCAAGCAACTTTGATGCGTTCTTCGGCCCCGGAGCTGTAGCGGACAATATCGCAAACAACCGGGAAGGTATCTTCCGTGGCGGCTTCTCTGCCACCAACGCCCTCACAGCCCATTGGGATAGAAATAATCTGGTACACTCATGGACAGCCAGAGCATATACGGCAATCCCGGACGGTACCGTGCCGCTCATCCATACTGACGCGGGCGCATGGGAGGATGTGTTCTTAGGCGGTTGGTTTAACGGCGTGGCCAACCAAAACAACGCAACCGGCAGAATCTTGGCCTTTACCGGCACCACAGAAGCGGGCACACCCGGCACCCTCTTTGGCACGAATATCACCCGCTTTGCCCATATTCAAAAATATTACGGTATGCTTGGCACAGCGATTTTGATGCACACAGCGGGTATTCCGACGGATGTGAGCCGTCCGTATGCATTGGCAGACACCGCTATTGCAGCAGACGGACTGGAAGTCACACTCAATTACTTCGCATCAGAAGTGACAGGTAACACAGCGACAGTGACAGAGCGTTGGGTGAACGTGTCTCCGGTTCACCACATTCCACCCTTCAACGCAGCGACAGCGGCGGCGGATGGTTGGGTGCTCTACACCGGCCCAATCACCATCGACCCAGCGGTTGAGATTGTACATTGGTATGTCGTGAATAGCGAAGATGCAACGCATCAAGGGTATTTTAACTTTGGTGTGCATGTGGAGGTGGAAGCACCTGTTTACCATGCAGTTACCTTTGGTACCCATACAGTCTATGTCCGTCACGGATATAGCATTGACCCAGATCAGGTGCCTATGTATCCTGACATTTATCCTCCTTTCTTCGGCTGGTCTCTGACACCGGGTGGCGATGTGATTACAGACTGGTCTGCTATTATCGTGACCGGCCCCATGACGTTCTATGCTGTTTTTGGATCGACACAATACGAATACCATGCAGTTACCTTCTCTGGTCATATGACAATCTATGTCCGTCACGGATATAGTATTGACCCAGAACAGGTGCCGGAAAGTACCGCCTTGCGTGGCTGGGCCTTGACACCGGATGGCGATGTGATTACAGATTGGTCTACCATTATCGTGACCGGCCCCATGACGTTATATCCCATACCGTATACTCCACCAGAGCCACAACCCGAGTTCCACCCAGCGTACATGTTCGGCGACCCAACCGGCAACTTCCTGCCCAGCGCCAACATCACCCGCGCCCAAGTAGCGGCGATTCTGGCCCGGACGATGATAGACGGCTTTGTGGACGATGCGTTACCGGAAGGTATGGACAGCTTTGATGCCTTTAACGACGTGAATGAAGACAACTGGTTCTACTACTACGTAGCATGGGCCTAT